>Ga0180007_10002333_pt1 | contig 22869 bp, 18 predicted proteins | sample MM_PC_MetaG_FD_121122 | JGI IMG/M metagenome (GOLD analysis project Ga0180007, IMG submission 121122) | Groundwater microbial communities from the Aspo Hard Rock Laboratory (HRL) deep subsurface site, Sweden - MM_PC_MetaG | ecosystem: Environmental > Aquatic > Deep subsurface > Groundwater... | reverse complement strand
CACCTATAAAGATAATAAGGTTTAGAAAAAATTTCGGTCAAACTGCAGCATTAGACGCAGGATTCAAGAATGCAGAGGGAGAGATATTCATAACTATGGACGGAGATGGCCAAAACGACCCTGCAGATATTCCAAACCTGCTAAATAAAATGAAAGACGACTTGGATGTTGTGTCGGGTTGGAGATACAATAGAAAAGATGATTTTTCAAAAAGATTTGCTTCAAGAGGTGCCGATTTCCTGAGAAAGTTTTTTATAAATGACAAAATTCACGACTCCGGATGCACTTTGAAATCATTTAAGAGTGAATGTTTTGATGACCTCACGCTATACGGTGAAATGCACCGATTTATTCCTGGGATATTGCGCTGGCAGGGATTTAAAATAGGCGAAATTAAAGTTAATCACCGAGTTCGGACGACAGGCAAGACGAAATACAACTGGAAGAGGGTGATTAAAGGCCTAATTGACATGATATCTGTTTGGTTCTGGAGAAAATATTCCGGGAGACCGTTACATTTATTTGGAAGTTTAGGAATAATTTCTGGAACATTAGGATTAATCCTCGGATTATATTTAACAATCGCCAGAATTCTCGGATTTATTTCATTGCAAGATAGCATTTGGCCATTGGTTTCAGTATTTCTAGTACTCACAGGTCTTCAGCTTTTCATTTCTGGTTTACTGGCTGATATAGCAGTTAAAACTTATTATAGCGGTAGAAGAAAGACATATAATATCAAAGAAATAATTGAAAAATAATGAAAATAAAAGGTGCTAATAAGTTTTTTAATGGTGGAAAATCTAAATCAAGAATTCACGTTACAAATAAAAGAAGTATAACAAAAGCATTTACTTGGAGAATTATTGCTACTATTTCAACAGTAGTTTTAGTTTATATTTTACAGGTGAATTTGAAACTTCAATTGGAATTGGAATGATTGAAATTTTTTTAAAACTCATTCTGTATTATTATCATGAAAGAATTTGGAATATAACTAAATGGGGTATGACTGAAGCTAGAATTCAGACCAATAATGTTTCTCGGAATGATTAAAGAAAACTACAATTTAAACTATTTAAAACAGTTAGAAGCTGAGAGTATTCATATTATTCGTGAAACTGCAGCAGAAGCAAAGAATCCTGTAATGCTTTATTCAATTGGTAAAGATTCATCAGTAATGCTAAGGCTTGCAGAGAAAGCTTTTTATCCTGCGAGCATCCCCTTTCCACTGCTACATATTGATACTCAGTTTAAGTTTAAGGAAATGACAGATTTCCGCGATTACTATACAAAAAAAATTAATGCAAAGCTTATTGTACATAAAAACAAAGAGTCAATTGCACAATCAATGACCCCCGATGATGCTAAAACTGACAACTACATTTACTATAAAAAAACAAAACCACTTTTAGAAGCCATCAAAAAGTATAAATTTGACGCCGCTTTTGGCGGAGCAAGAAGAGAAGAGGAAAAATCTCGTGCAAAGGAAAGAATATTTTCCCATAGAAACGAAAAGGGAGTTTGGGATCCTAAAAATCAAAGACCTGAATTATGGTCACTTTATAACACACGTCTAAAAGAAGGAGAAACTTTGCGAGTATTTCCATTATCAAATTGGAATGAAATAGATATTTGGTATTATATATTGCTAGAAAATATCGAAATAGTTAAATTATACTTTGCTAAAAAAAGAAAAGTAGTAAATCGTGATGGTACATATTATAGAATAGATGAATTTGTCACACTCAAGAAAGGTGAAAAAATTGAAGAGGTAACTTGCCGATACAGAACATTAGGTTGCTCCCCATCTACAGGTGCAGTTGTATCTGAGGCTAAAAATGTTAACGAAATAATTTATGAACTTCTAAATGCAAGAAACTCTGAACGTGAAACAAGAGCTATAGATCACGGATCTGATAGTGCGATGGAAGACAAAAAGAAGGAGGGATACTTCTAATGGTACAAATTACGCATAATCCAAACAGGCAATTAATTCACCTTGTAACAGCTGGTAGTGTTGATGATGGTAAATCAACTCTTATTGGAAGACTTCTTTATGATTCTCAGGCAATATATGAAGATCAATTGGGATCAATCGAAAAAGCTAGTCAACAACGAGGTTTCAAAGATGATTTAGATTATTCACTACTGACAGACGGATTATCTGCAGAACGTGAGCAAGGTATTACAATAGATGTCGCCTATCGCTACTTTTCTACTCCAAATAGACGTTTTGTTGTCGCTGATGTGCCTGGTCATGAACAATATACACGAAATATGATAACAGGTGCATCTAAAGCTGATTTAGCATTAATTCTTGTTGATGCCCGTAAAGGATTACTAACACAATCAAAAAGACATTTATTTATTGCAAGTCTATTGAGTATTCCTCACATTGCAGTAGTAATTAACAAAATGGATCTAGTAAATTTCGACCAGTCTGTTTACGAGAATATAAAGCAAGAATTCATAAATTTTTCAGCAAAAATGAGTTTAAAAGATATTGAATTTATACCAACCGCGGCTCCATCAGGCGATATGATAGTAGAGCGAGGCACTAATATGCCCTGGTATGGAGGTCATACAGTTTTTAATTATATAGATACACTTGAAATTTCAACTGACAGGAACTTAATAGACTTCCGTTTTCCTATTCAAAATGTCATTCGTCCTAACCAGGATTTTAGAGGCTATTGTGGAAAAGTAGAAGGAGGTGTGATAAAAATTGGTGAAGAGGTATTAGTTTTACCCTCAAAAAAAAGGACAAAAATAAAATCAATCATATATGATAATTCTGAGCAAAACTATGCATTTAATCCTCAATCTATAGTACTATCAACAACAGATGAACTAGATGCCAGTCGTGGTGAAATGATAGTCAGAGAAAAAAATCTTCCTGAGATAAGCAATGAGCTTGATGCTATGATCTGTTGGTTTTCTGACGAACCACTAGACATAAAACGTGAATATCTTATTAAGCATACGACTAAAACTAGCCGATGCTCATTTGATGAGATAATATACCGTTTAAATATAAACACTCTCCATAGAGAAAAATCAGACAAAATTACACTAAATGATATCGCAAGAATTCACGTTGTTACTAACGAATCTTTATATTTTGATCCGTATATTAGAAACAGGAATACCGGTAGTTTTATAATAATCGATCCTCTAACAAATAATACAGTTGGCGCCGGAATTATTCAAAAATCCCGGAAACATTCTACAAATGGAGAACAATTAAAAAAGAAAAATAATGAAGGTGCTGTTGTATGGTTTACCGGACTATCTGGATCTGGAAAAAGTACTGTCGCAGATAAAGTTTATAAGATACTAAAAAAGAAAAATATTCCAGTGGAGAGATTAGATGGTGATGAAGTGAGAAAAACATTGACTAAGGATCTTGGATTTTCTAAAGAGGATAGAGATGAAAATATTAATAGGATTTCATATGTTGCAAAGTTGTTAAGCAAACATGGTGTTATTGTCCTTGCTAGTTTCATTTCTCCTTATAAGAAGCAAAGAGCTAAAGTAAAAAAAGAGGTAAACAATTTTGTTGAGGTATTTGTAAATGCACCATTAGATATTTGTAAAAAACGAGATGTAAAAGGTCATTATAAGAACGCAAAATCCGGAAAAGTTAAAAAATTTACTGGCGTATCAGATCCTTATGAAAAACCATCTAATCCAGATCTTGAAATTAACACAGATGCGGAAACAGTTGATGAGTCTGTGGAAAAAGTTATGACCTACTTAAGGAAGATTAATTTGATAGAAATATCTCACAATGATTGAAGAAGGTTGTCTTGTTTCAAATAGACTATTACATACTGAAACACTAGAAAAATTAAGGGAGATAAAAAATAAGTGAAAATCCTTTTACTAAATTATGAATTTCCACCATTAGGTGGTGGCGCTGGAAATGCAACGTTACATATGCTTAAAGAATTCTCTAAATACAACAATTTGGAGATCGATCTAGTTACATCGTCAGTTGATAAATACAAATTAGAAAGCTTTTCTGAAAATATTAGAATTTATAAACTACCAATTGGGAAAAATAATCAAATTCATTACCAAAGTAATAAGGATCTTTTAACATATTCAATAAAAGCACATACCTACTGCAAAAAGTTACTTAAACAAAATTCATATCAGCTTGTTCATGCATTTTTTAGTACTCCATGTGGTATAATAGCATATAGGCTGAAACAGCCTTATATCGTTAGTCTTAGGGGGTCTGACGTCCCTTTCTACAATCAGAGGTTTAGAGTATTAGATAAGCTTGTTTTTCAAAGATTAAGTAAAACTGTATGGAAAAATGCAAGAGCTGTTATTGCTAATTCAAATGGTCTTAAGCAATTAGCATTTAAAACTTTACCAAATTTTCAATTTAATGTTATATATAATGGTATAGATATTGAACGCTTCATACCAAAAAGTACAAAGGAAGATACTTTTACCGTACTTTCAACATCAAGACTTATTAGGCGTAAAGGTATTGAATTTCTCATTAAAGGTTTTGCAAAATTTATTGAAAAATCGAGAAATTCTAAACTTGTGCTCGTTGGTGATGGTGATCAAAAAGGTGAATTAATAAACCTTGTTAATTCCCTTGGTATAACTAACTATGTTGAATTTCTTGGGTCAGTTCCACATGATGAAATAGCGCAAATTTACCGGAATTCAGATGCATTTGTTTTACCCTCTTTCAATGAGGGAATGAGTAATAGTATTTTAGAAGCTATGGCTTCAGGTTTACCAATTATTTCAACCTCTACTGGAGGATCAGAAGAATTAGTTAGTAACAATAATGGATTCATTGTTGAAAAAGAAAACTCAGAACAAATAGCAGAAAAACTTTTCACGTTATATTCTAATAGAGAATTAGTTGATAAAATGGGAAATGAAAGCAGAAAGAAAGCTGAGACTATGAGTTGGAGCAACATGGCTAAAGAATATTTTAAAATCTATAAAAATGTTTAAACTAATCAAATCTAGATGGAAGAAAATAGCTGATGACCTTAAGGGCACTCCATTGTATTGGCAAAGAACCACCTCAAGCATTCTGTTCAAAAAAGAATTTAGTCGTGCGATAAAAAAATATGTCAAAGGTGATGTTCTAGATGTTGGAGCAGGTGCAATGAATTATCGCTCAATGATCCAGTCTACTGGAGCAAATTATAAAAGTCTAGATTTTGGTGGTACTGAAAGTAAGTATGATAAAAATAGTAAATTAGACTTTGTTGGTGATATTCAAAATCTTTCTTTCAATGATGAAACTTATGATACAATATTTTGTTCTCAAGTTTTAGAGCATATTCCTGAGCCTCAAAAAGCTCTTTATGAAATTTCTCGTGTACTAAAAAAAGATGGCCAAGCATTAATATCTGTACCACATCTCGCTTATTTACACAATGAACCAAATGATTTTTATCGTTACACGAAGCATGGTCTTTCTTTCATGATGGAAAAAGCTAATTTGAACATAATTGAGATAAAATCTCTTGGAGGATTCTTTTCTTTTATTGGATATTTAAGTTCTACATTTTGGCTTAGCATATTCTATAAAATCCCAATCATCTGGCAAATTGTATTTTATATTAACCTAGTAGTCAGCTACATTCTAATTTTCTTGGATAAAATTCTAATGACTCACAAAATTCTTCCATTAAATTATTTAGTTGTTGTAAAAAAAGAACAATGAGAATTGGTATTTCTGCACGTGGACTTTCCGAAGTATCTGGTGGGGTGAAGCAATATATAACTAGTGTCACTCAATCTCTTTTAGAAATTGATTCCGATAATCAATATTTTGTTTTTCATAATAGTGATGAATTTTCCGGAAAATTTCATAATGCAAAAGAAATATTTCTAAAAACAAAAAATAAATTGATTTGGGATTATGTTGAACTTCCAAGAGCATTAAAAAAGAATAAAATTGATATATGCATCTTTCCAAAAAATGTTGTTCCGTTCAATGTAAAATGCAAATCAATTGTTATTATTCATGACCTTCTTCATATTAAAGATCCCAAAGTCTATAAATGGTTCGACTCTCTTTACATGAGACTTCTTATTCCATTCTCTGTTAAGAAGGCTGATAAAATAGTTACAGATTCTAAAAGTACCAGCAACGACTTGATTGAGCTAACAGGTGCAACTAAAGAAAATGTTTCTGTCATTTATTTAGCTGCAGATGATAAATATCATCCACTCAATGATTCTAATGAAGAAAATTCAAATGTACTAAAGAAATATAATCTTAAACTCCCCTACCTACTATATATTGGCTCCCTATCACCAAGAAAAAATATTCCATTTCTTATAAAAGCTTTCGAAGAATTTATGAAGGCTAATAACATTGATATTCAACTGGTCTTAGCTGGTGGAAAAAGTTGGAAAGATGAAGAAATCCATCAAACAATTAGTAAATCTCCATATAGAGAAAATATTATTCTAACAGGGTTTGTAGATGACGATGATCTTCCATACATATATAATCAAGCAGAGGTATTCATCTATCCTTCTCTTTATGAAGGTTTTGGAATACCCATATTGGAAGCTATGGCCAGTGGTTGTCCAGTTTTAACTTCAAATACAAGTTCACTTCCAGAAGTGGCAGGAGACGCTGTTCTATATTTTGATCCAACGAATATAAATGATCTTGTTCAGAATATCAGTAAAGTAGTTAATAATAATGAACTCCAAACTGATTTAATAGAAAAGGGATTAAAAAGAGTAAAAGAGTTTAGCTGGAAGAAAACAGCTCAATCAATTGTTTTGATTTATGATGAAATTTATAAATCTAGCCGATAAATAATCATACTAAACTTTAGTTAGAAATATTCTAAAATGTAATGATTTTCCACTACTTAAAGAAATGAATTAATAATATGAAAAAAATAATAAAATTAGTATCACAATTGAAACAAATATTAAAATCTAAAATTGCATTACTTAAAACTAGTACGTATATTAAATTGATTGAAAAGCCAATTAAAAGCAAATATATACTCATAGATAAATTAGGTGAAGGAAAAGATGGAGTAACGTATATTGGTAGAATAAAGAATCAAGGTGATTCTAAATACATTATTAAAATCATGAGCAGACATGCAAAGAAATATAGCTTCATTGTTGAGGATATATATAGAAATAATGTTCAGTCAGATAATTTAGTCAGTGATTTAAAATTTTTCAATAACCACTACCAATATCCATTTTTAGAATTAATAGATGTTAACACAAATCCAAAAGATTTTGTACATGCAATGAAACAGATTTGTGATCTTCAAATCTCTTTGATAAAAAATGGTTTTTTCTTTTGGGATCTAGGTATACAGCATGCAAACTATATGCTAACAAAAAATGAAAAACAACTAAAAGTTATAGACTATGGTGGCAGTGGCTTCTTATTTATAGATAAAAGTACGAAAATTCCAAATGATAAGTATAAAAGAAACCTTATATTTGCAAGAGAATCGTTTATAAAAGCAGCAATTTTGAGTCATATTATTTGTTATGCTCTTGGTAAAAAACAATTTGCAAACATCGCTTCAAAAATACAATTTTCTAATGATGAAGAATTAGAAGATATTATTGTTCATTTAAGTCAGCAATTAACTGGGACTGTTTACGATGAATTCATGAAAGTAATTGTTGAAAATTCTTTATTAGAAGAAAAAACATGGGAATATGTAAAAAACGTTCTTAATAAAATTAGGAATAAAGATTTTTTGACTCAAGAATCAGCAGATATCAGTGATGTAATATTTAATCCTAATGAAATAATAGTAACTGGTTATCAGAATTATGTTATTACTAATAAGACTATTAATCCAACTGAAGGCTCTGATACTAAGCTATGGGATTCTAAAACTAAGTTTCAATTTATTTGTGACGCATTGGAAAAACATAAAGATAGTTTTTCCCAACCTGAAACCTTAGCAGATATCGGTGCCAATCTAGGAATGCATGTATTTATTGGAAAAATTAAATATAATATCAATAAGTGTTATGGATTTGATTATAATGAGGAATATGTTGATATTTGCAATAAAATTTCGGTTAACTTGAATTTATCAAATTGTTCTTTTTCTACAAATAGTTTCAATAGAGTTGATGGAGATTATGATATTGTGATAGCTATGGGATTAATTCATCATCTTTTCCATCGTACTGAAGATTACGGTAGTTTAGAGCCTATATTAGCTCACTTTTCAAAAATTACGAAAAAATCATTAATAATAGAATTTCCAACTGAGTATGACAAGAAAGCAAAAAAATGGACGATGATACCAGGAAGAACAAAAGAAGACGACTATACATTAGATAATTTTATGAAATACTCTCAAAGACATTTTAGTGAAATTATTGAAATTGGTAGAATTGGCAAAACTCGAATTACCTACATATTGAACAAATGATTTTCTTTAAATCCCTAATTACTATTCAATATTTGATTAAATAATTGCTCCCATTTTATGTCAGATTCTTTCTTAATAATTGAATATTGAGATAGAGCGTTTTTACTCAATTTATCTCTATATTGTTCATCACCGATTAATGCTTTTAGAGAATTAAATATTTCTTTTTTATTTGTTGGATTAAAATAATCAGCACCATCGGATGCTATTTCAGGCAAAGAGGTAGTATTGCTACATGCAATTGGCTTACCATAAACATACGATTCCATAATAGGATAACCAAACCCCTCATCAAGTGATGGAAACACACTAAAACTAGACTGTGAATACAACTCATGCAACTTTTCTGTTGTAATGTAGTCAAACAAAACTAAATTTGGATATAGTTTTTTATAACGATATTTTATAAGATTTCGTAGATTCTTGTTTACTCCCGTTAGAACATATTTCCAATCAGGAAAAGCTTTAAATAAATTATAATAGTTGATTGCATCAAGAACTCTTATGCAATTCTTTACTGGTCTAGAAGCGCTCACACTTAAGAAATATGGGTAGTCTATTTTTTTACTTATATTATTAAATTTGTATTTATCTGATATTGGCGGATAAATAACTTTTATATTTTGCTTTAATAGTTTACTATTTCTATCAAGAAATTTATTTATTTGTTTTTTGCTAAAATGACTATCAGTTAATATTTGATCATTAATTTTTAGATATTCGAACATTTTTGAAGTGGTATTTTCTTTAAAGAATGAATTAATCCACCAAAATAACATTTTTACAATATTTGGAAATTTATACCAACTTAAATATCTTTCTTTTTTAAATTGTAATTCTCTTAATCCGTGAATCGTAGCAATTAGTTTTGATTCAGGTTTTTTTTCAAGTTTAGCAAGTATTTTGTATGGCATAGGTAGAATTACAGTTGAATCAGACGAGTTATAAGCAAATATAGTTGAAATAATATCTTCAATTGATTCTACGTATACATTATGTATTCTCTTATCTTTTAATATATCTTTTACCTGAGAATCGAGCTTCCTACTCTTATCAAAAGTTACAATCAATCTTGGAAGCTGACCATTAGATTCAAGTTCTTTTAATAAGCCCAAAAAGAATTTGTATGCATAAACTCCTCCACCATGATAACCAACATATCTGTGGGGTCGTGCTTGAGAAAGATCAAAAATAATTCTATTTTTTATGTTCATTAGATTTTGGTTCTGCACTCATATTTTAATTGTTTACGATCCTATTAAATAGCGTCTTATCCCCTTAATTATCGTCCATGACATAATTTTCTTCTGATGTGCATAAAAAATAAGTGCAGCAAAAAAAGCAAGTTGCTTTTTGATGGATAAATTTTTTATTTTTAATCTATACTTCTTTGCAAAATCAAGTCTGCTAATTTTTCCAATTTTTAATTGGGATAGTAGAAGTATGAGTTGCTTTAAATTTATTATTTCAGAGTATTTATAATTTGTATATTTATCAAACTCATCATACATCTTAACCATTCCCTTATTATAATTATAATCTTTGAAAGGATTTGTCCTTATCTGCTGAGTCCATCCATTTGGCACCTCTACTCTATAAGAAGACATTATTTGATTAATATAAGCAAATTTTCCTTGTTGAGATAAAAACAATCTGAGCACGACTCCACCAATAGGAGCATTAACAACCCAGTCTGGTAATTTATTAATATATTCTCTTCTAAAAAACAGTGAGGTCTGCATTGAAGTTAATTTAAACCATTCCTCTGGTAGAAAGACTTTATCTTTTTTTGCTTGCCTATATACCCCAGAAGCTTTCTTGTTCTTATAATATGATTTCTGAACCGCATGACAGCAAGCACTATATTCTGGATTATCTTCCATCAAGTCAAACTGTTTTTGTAGTTTATATGGATCAGTCCAAAAATCATCACCTTCGCATATTGCCACATATTTTCCCCTTGCATATTTCAAAACAATTGGCATCATTATAACGCCAGTTGACTTGATATTTTCTTGCCTTAATACAGGTACAATTCTTTTATCTCTATTAGTATATTTTTTTATTATCTCTTGAGTACCATCTGTGGAAGCATCATCATGTATAATTATCTCTATTGGAAAATTAACTTTCTGCATTAAAAAGCTTTCTATTGCTTCCTCAATATATTTTTCATGATTATAAGTTATACAACAAATGCTAACCAGTGGTGGCGTTTTTATTCTATTCATTTCTATTTTAAAAAGATTTCTAATCTTGTTCCAGCTAGATCAGCATATATTTCTTCAAGAATATAGCTATCTAATTCACCTTTCCATTTATCAATCACTGAAGAATTTTTGTATACAGAGTATGGACTATCTTCGTGTTTTTTTGTACTTTTTTCTAAAAATTCCATCGTCTGCTTTCCCATATCTAAATTGACAAAAGAATATATTCTAGATACTTCTTCTAATGTATTACGAGCTAAATCCTCGTATTGAACAATAGTCATCCTGTCAGGATATTTTTCACTAAGGTCTAAATAAATTTGTGCTACTTCTTTCCATTTATTGTATCCAAAAAAATCTTCAGGTCCTGAGTTTTTACACATGCCATTTCGCCATTCTTTATGAGGATCAGATCCAGGAGGAAATTCCGAAGGAATTTTCATCCAGGAATTTATTACTGCACATGGGTTTCTAATAATACCAAGAACATATGTATTTTTAGTTTTTCGCAACATGGGCTCTATTATGTACTGGTAACGTGCTGTCTTAAATGATAAATAGTTTTGTATTTCTCTTTTTTTAAAAATTGGATAAATTCCTTCTTTCCTTTTATCATTCTGTAAAAGAAAATCATCAGTACTATTGTAAATATCAGTGAAGAATTTCTGAAATTGTTCATCAGTAGAGTCTTCATTTACTGCGCCCTTAAATGCATAAGAGAAAAGTGGCTGAAATCTAAATCGTGTGTCTTGCGAACTATCAATTATTTGACCTAGCCAGCTTGTCCCGCTCCTTGCTACACCGGCTATTGCGATAACTTCATCAAATGGCTGTATGGTATTTTTCATTATTTTTCTATTTGAATGTCAAAACGAAAGTGAGAATAAATCATATCTTTATGTTGCTCTATAACTTTCGCAATCTTGTAATTGCTATAGTTAGCTAGATTTATGAGGAACTGCTTCGTAAACCATGTTCCAACGATTGCCTTATCATTTTTTACAGCATCAAAATATGCCCTTTCTCTGTCTGCGTTATTATAAAATGACCATTTCTTTTCTAAATCTGGTATATCCCCAATAAACATAATACCACCTGATCGCAACCATTTATTTGCAGATTCAAAAAGTAAAACAGATTCTCGATAGGTTAAGTATTGAATACCAGCATACAATACTATTTTTGAAAAGGAGTTATTTGCAAAACTCAGTTCCCTAATATCCTTAACATGAGTGCTAATATTTTTATGCTTTTTTGTGTCAATTTTTGCCACTAGATCACTAGCGACATCTACAGAAGTTACTGATTTACATTTTGGTGCGATTTCCTGAGAAAGAAGGCCATTTCCGCAGCAAAGATCTAGAACATCGTCATCATCTTGAATACTCAAATGTCTTTGGATTTCTCTAAGAGTGAACTTCCATTGCTTTGGATCAATTGGTTTTTTGTTCGATGTTCTGAGAACTTGAACCTGCTCGTCATCATTTTTGGACTTTTTTGCATGTTCATTCCAAAATTCTGTCCAGTAATTATTTTTCATTTTAGTTTTGTTATATTTTGAATAAGAACTACTATTGATTTAAGATCCACTTTAGTATATCTATGGTCAATCGGCAGAGGAAGTAGATTTTTGCTTAGAATTTTTTCGTTCACAAATCCAGTTTTACTTCTTGTTAAGGTATCAAGCCATAGTGACGGAATAAAAATATTCTTATTATAAAATAGTTCCTTATTAATAGGATTTTTTGGTAAAAATGGATAACAATAAGGATTAATATTATTAGCATTATTGATTTCAAGTATGTTTAAGTGATTAAGTGAATTCATTAAATAATCGAGGTTATCTTTTCTAACTTTCTTTATTCTATCATAATCTATATTTGAAAGAATTGATTCTGAAAACTTAGAAATCCTTTTTATTTCGGAATTTAGAGTTTTTTCATATTTCTGAAATTGATCAAATGCAACAGCTTGTTTACCAATGAATCTATTTAGTAAATGATTTACTGATATATTTTGGTTTCTTTCGAATTTTCTAATTATTTTTTTTGGAGAGTATAAAAATGCTCCATCGGGTACACCAAAATATTTCCTAGCCGTAGTGAATGACCAGTTATCTCTATTACCTTTACTATAAAAATCATGTGAATTGTCAATGATTAATCTATTTCCATATTCTTTAATCAATTTATTGACAGTGTTTTTTTTAATACCAAAATAGTTAATGTAGACAATATACTCTTTATCCTTTAGTTTCGGAAGACTGAGTGGATCTAATTTTTCATCAATTTCGTAAAATGAAAATTGAGTATTACTAACTGTCATCGGCTCAAAAAGTGCATCGCAAGTATAGTAGGGTATATATATCTTGGATGGTTTAATTGTCTCTAGAATAAGATTTAAACATGCTCTTCCGGTAGACAATGCTAATGCTTGCTTATGATAATTGTTGTTTCCTTTGGGTATTTCAATTTCGAAAAATCCGCCTATAGGCTCTATGGTACTCATTTATTTAAGTGATTGTATTGATTTAACTAAAGCATCTACTAATGTATCAATATCTTCTTTTGACGTATCTTGATGAACTGGAAGATTCAAAATGGTTTTAGAGAGTTGGTGAGATATCGGAAAAAGCTTTTTACTTATTGATTCAACCAAACGATAGTATAAAGCAATTGTTGGAAAGTCTTTATCAGCAAGCTTAAAGTATAGTTTTTCTCTACTAATATTCTTGATTAGTATTGGAAAATTCATTGGAACAATTCCTTCATCAAGTTTAGGATAAACAATCCCTATATCATCCACAGACTTTAATAGCTTAAGTAAATATAGGTAATTATCAATTCTAATTCTGGAAATTTCACTTTCTCTTGCCTTAGAAAATATTTCAAGGGATTCCGAACTAATTTTATCTGAATTCTTCAACGGTGCCAAACTGTAGTCCGAGTTGTTTATTTTCAATATACCTCCATCTTTAGAAGGTAAAAATTTATGGATTGAGTAGAAACTAAAATCACCGTAATCGCCCAAAAATGTTTTTTTGTGAGAGGAATAAAGAGCATGCGCACAGTCTTCGATTAAAAGAATACTATTGTCTTTGCAAACTTTCTGTATAAATTCTATGTCTGACTGCAAAAAACCAAAATAGTGAATAATCAGTGCAGCTTTAAATTTTCTAGTCTCAGCCATTATTCTGAATTCATCTTTATCTATCGAAAAATCATTAGCTATTGGATAGAATTCGTAATCTATACCAACCGTTTCAACAGGGTCAATAACTCCTGAACCTTCTTTATCAGTTATTCCTATATAGGATGGTAAAAGTATTTTTTCATCATTATTGAACTCTAAAGAATGTAAAAGATGTCTAAATCCTACACGTGCTGAAGAAGTAAAATAAATATTATTATAATTGGTAAGTTCCTTTGCTTCTTTGGTAATCATTTAGCTTAGAGAAAATTGATCTAGAAACATATTAATTATTTTTACATCATTGAACATCATCACATCTATTATTGACAATCCTGATTCGAATATACCTCTTCGTTGATCGTATGGTTTTAGTGCAATTTCATGAAATAATAATGATATTTTCTCTTTTTCAAATTTATCTTTATCAAATATTTCTTTTCCTCCCGAAGGATTCCAATATTCAGTAGCTTCTGGAATGGCTTTGCAAATATTCAGTGCCCAATCCCCAGCATTATTAGGTTCTTCTATTTCTAGTTCCATTTCGGAAAACACATCTATCTTCCTATTTAATCCTAGATAAATAATTACTGTTTCTAGAGTTGCTTTATTAAGACTAACAATATTTGAGTAATCCTTTTCAAACACATCACTCAATAGCTTAATAACTTTAAAATAATTTGGTGCTGATTTTTTATAATGCTGTAATTGAGAAAGAATTTTATTCTTCCAATCTTGGGAATTATCAATTTCAATATCTTTGATGAGCGTATCGCGTCCATGCTTTTTCATTGGTACTTTAATATATATCCACCCTTCGTTCTGTTTCAGAATTCTATTTCTCTCTATCCATCCATGTCTTGTAAACTGAACTTCATCAAAAAGAATAAATTTATCAGTATGCTTAATTAAGCTTATATAACCAATATATGGAAAAAAATATGGTTGCATTATTCCAACCTTCATAGTGTCATACATTATATTATCCTATATTCATTTATTATTCTACATATCATATTTACATCTTTATGCGAAAGATCAGGATAAATCGGTAAACAGATAATATCCTTAGCTGCATTTTCAGCATTTGGAAGATTATTAGATCTAGATGAGGGTAAATCTTTATACATCGTCAAACTACTAATCAGGGGATAAAAATACCTTCTAGTATGTATATTATTTTCCTTCAAATAGTCATATAGTTCATCTCGTTTTCTTCCATATACATTTCTATTTACAAGGATTGGAAAATATGAATAATTATGCTTTACATTGTTAATATCATCAAAAATTTTTATGCCAGAAATTTCAGCTAGCTGTGATCTATAAATTTCAGCTATCTCCTTTCTTTTACTAATATATTGATCAACATATTTCAACTGCAAAAGTCCATATGCAGCTTGAACTTCATTCATTTTAGCATTTATTCCTGGTTCAATAATTGTAGTCTCATCAACAAAACCAAAATTCTTTAAATGATCAATTCTTTCTTTTGTTTTTGCGTCATGACACACTATTGCACCACCCTCAATTGAGTTAAATACTTTGGTAGCATGAAAACTAAGAATTGATAGATCACCAAAATTCAAAATTGAATCTTCTTTTAAATTTACTCCAAATGCGTGAGCTGAGTCGTAAATAAGTTTTAAATCGTGCTTTTTTGCAACTTTTTGGATTGCTCCTACCTTACAGGGGTTACCATAAACATGGACAGGTAAAATTGCGGTCGTCTCTGAAGTAATTACAGACTCAATAGCCTCGGGAGATAAACTAAAATCATCTTTATCAATATCAGCAAAAACCGGCTTAATATTATTCCACCAAAGTGCATGAGTTGTAGCGACAAAACTAAAAGGAGTTGTGATTACTTCACCCTTGATACTCAGTGTTTGTAAAGCTGTTAATAGAGCTAATGTCCCATTTGCAAAAAGAGATATATATTTTACACCCAAATATTCTGCTAGCTTTTCCTCAAATTCTTTATGGAAAGGACCCGAATTCGTAATTCTTTTATTCTCCCATATTATTTTTAGATACTCAGTAAACTCTTCCAGAGGTGGCAGTGCTGGTTGAGTCACGTAAATAGGTTTGTTTTTTTCTTTCTCAGTCATTATATAGAATAATCAATTTCGACTTAGGATGAATTAACCATGGCTTTAAACTCTTCACTCTTTTCTAATAACTCATTATATGTTCCTGAGTTTTGAATAGTCCCCTGCTTTACTACAAAAAGTTTATCGCAGTTTTTTATAGTAGTTAGTCGATGAGCTACAATAATAATTGTTCGATCTTTTTTTAATCGTTCCACTGATTCAATAATATATTTTTCTGTTCTATTATCCAAAGATGAAGTAGCTTCATCCATAATCAAAATTTCTGGGTTACTATATAAAGCTCTAGCAATGCCAATTCGTTGGCGTTGACCCCCACTTAACCTAACACCTCGCTCACCTACTATGGTATCCAATTCGTTTGGTAAGTCATTAATCATTTCCTCAAGCTGAGCCATTTTAACCGCTTCCAGTACCTGATTATCATCAATTTTTTTCTCGTCAACTCCAAAAGCAATATTATTACGTATTGTATTATCAGAAAGAAAAATGAATTGTGGAATATATCCTATATTTTTCTGCCAACCAGGAAGGTTTTTTCTTATATCTACATTATCAACTTTAACAACTCCTTCTGCGGGTTTCAAAAGCCCTAATATCAAATCAACTATAGTTGTTTTTCCTGCGCCCGAAGTACCAACAAATCCAACAACTTCTCCTTTATCAATTTGCAATGATAAATTATCTAAAACAAGGTCTGGAGAATCAGGATAACAAAACTGTATTTTATCTATTTCAATTTTATTATTTAGAGGAATTATTTTTGATGTTGATTCTTTTTCTGGAATTTGTTGTTCATTTTTTTGTAAATTTACATAATCATTATGTATGTTATCAAGTACTTTTTTATGATATCTCAGTGTATTGTAATTGTTACTGATTTTATCAATGGAAGGTATAAGTTTAAAACTTGCTGCACCATATAGTGTTAAAACAGGTATCACTTCTATAACCTCTCTACCCTGCCATATCAATAAAATAGCAACCAGAAGCATTCCTGCTATAGCAGCTGTTTCTATGACGGACTTTGAACTTTTTTTAATTGTTTGATTAAATACTTGAGCTTTTGCAAATCTTCTTGATGAATTATGAAATTCTTCAATAAACCAATACTGTTTATTCTTTATTGAAATCTCTTTAATACCTCCCAAGCCTTCATTAACTTTTTTAATCATCTGTCCTCTATGTTCAACAGCTTCTTTTCCGTGAACCTCTAATCTCTTCTTAATTATTTTAAGAAACGTAATTCCTGTACCACCAATAAGAAGTAGAACCATTAAGGTAATAAATGGTTCTAAGAAAAACATGTACGCAAATATTCCAAATACAATCACCACCTCCATACTAATCTGTAGTAAAGGAAGCATAATCTGATTTGTTAGTAACACCGTATCAGTCACTACATTCCGTATAAGCACCGCCGTATTTTGACCTAGGTGATAAGTATACGGTGCATACATATACTTTTTGAAAAGACTATTTGCTATACGATCAAACTTATTATACACAAATTTTGCTTGAATATAATTGAAAATGACTAAAAAACTATTCTTAAATACGAATAAAGCTATTAAAGCTATTGATCCGAAAATCAGCAAATCTTTAGAATTCACTATATCAAGAAAAGAAAATATAGGAGTCAACCATTCAATATTGAAAACTTTTTCTGGCTCTGAAATAATTGAGACAAATACTAAAATTAAGCTTATTCCCATTACTTCAAGAATTGATGCGAAAAGCATCAAACAAAATATTATTACTAATTTTTTCTTGTCAGATGACTTTAATATTTTACTGAGTTTTTTTATTGCTTCTATCATTATAAATTTTCTTTTGATAAAGCTTAACAATATTCTTTACAACTATTTCTGGTGAATACTCATTAAGGTCCTGATATATAATATCACCATTTTTTAGTGATATAATAGCTTTTTTAATTGCATCAACAAGTCCTTTTTTATCTTCAGAATTATAAAATATTGCTTTGTCTTTCAAGATTTCTAGTGCACTTGGATTATTAGTCGAAACTATATATAGATTAGCACACATTGCTTCAAGCCACACGCGAGAAAATGGTTCAAACCATTTAGCTGGATGAATTAGTATATCAGAGGAAAAGTACTCGTGTTTTATATTCGGGTATTTTCTATATTTTAGTGTTACAAATTCTTCTAATTCATACTCTTTTAGATAATTTGAGATCAGCTGTTCATATTTCCCTTTACCCAAAATTGTTAGATATGTACTATTATGTCTCTTGCGTATTATATCAAATGCTTTGATTAAATCTAGTACTCCTTTGTTATCTCCCAGTTGACCACTATACAATAGATTAATACTTTTTTTTGATCCCCTATTATTATTCCTTTTAATAAATTTGGGATCATACATATTTGGAATAACAGTTATTTTTGATCTATTGTAACCATTCTCAACATATAAATTCTTTAATGCTTGTGTAAGAGCAATGTAGTCATCTACCTTACCTTTAAAATATTTAATTGCTTTTGTGGTTAAGAAATTGCTAATTTTATTTACTAATGGAATATGGCCTGAATATGTTGACGTGACAGCACCTTTTGGATTATTAATTGTTGCTACTAACTTATACTGTTTGTGCTTAATAATCGCGGCAACAGGTATTAAATCCATATTGTAAACATGGACGATACTGTATGATTTAAGTTTTTTTCTAAGCTTAAAATATGCTGCAAAATTGTTTAAGAAAGGAATTTTTGGCATACCTTTAAAATAGTAATCGGTTCCGTTCATATTTGTTACACTTTTGCTTCTATAATTTATACAGAACACATCTACATTGTAACCAAATTCACGCAATCTATTTACTAGAAGCGAACTACTAATACCACATCCACCTTTTGGATTTGGAGTATAATCAGGTGTTATAAAAGCAATATTCATATTATTCATAAATTACTATTACAAGTAGACGGGATCTTTATAATTGTTGGCCAAGTCAGTTGCTGTTTATCTACATAGAAGCCATTATAGTTATAATGCATTATGCCAATTTCTTGACCTACAAACTCAGCATTTGAATTGTATAAAAATGCATTCAACAGCTCTTCATTCAATAAATGCACATAAGTACCTACGAACCAAATATTATTGCATTTATATGTAGTAAGTAAATCTTGGGAAAATATTTTATTTTCACTATCAGATAGATATTGTAAATTGATTGTTTTTCTGGGTACGTAAAATGAATTGGCGGGAATCTTTTCTAAATAGATATATTCACTAGTTGTGAAGATGAATAAGTCATTTTCTAAGTCAGCATTAGCACTAAGATAATTACCTGCTTTCTTGTAATCTGGGGCAACTGCCCTGCGATGAATATAAGTCGCACCCTCATCTTTCTGCCACCATGGCTGTCCTAATGCTATAAAATTATCAAAAGCCTGAGGTGGAGAAAATGGCACAAAATACGTAGGAATTAGTATTAACATTACGATAAATACTATTTGGACAATTTTTTTGAAAACATTAGCTTCTATTCTTCCTATTAATTTCCAGAATATTTGAAAACTTATTGCCACGGTAAGGATTGCTAATGGTATAAGAAATGATATGTATCGGAAATCTTCATACCTGTCTCCAAGATAAGCAATTATATAAAAACTCAACCCTACCTGAATATATATAAATATATGCTGCCATTTTTTTGCAATAAACAAAAATATTCCAGAAATAAATATAAGTAGATAGATTATATTAGTAAAATTAAAGGCGAAAAGATAGTGTTGATATCCTTCACCATCAGAAGAAAATGTTGGATCTTCAAAAGAAAGATGAGTGTTTATTATGTATTGAATGCTATTTATATTTACATGACCAAATAAAATAGCTCCTACTATAATAAATATAAAAATTGCACCAAAAATTAACAGATATCTTCTAGTTTTTTTATTCCTTAAAATATTTTTTACATTAAATATAGTAACAAAAAGTGAAATAATTATAAATGTTATCGCTAATAATGTTGTCTCTGCAGATCCAAAGTGATAGCTAAGATAAAAAAAAGGAACCAAAATAATGAATAGTATATATATCCTTTTTCCTACCTTCTTTTTTTGTATCTCATTTATAATTAAAGAAAAGAGCATTGTCGTTATGAAGAAAAATAATACTTTAGGAGAATAATCTCTAAAAAATCTAGAGAGGTAAATAAGATACGGGTTAAATGCTATTAGAATAGATCCCAATAGAGCAAACATTGGTGTAACAAACCTAAGTGCAAAGAAATAAAATAAGGGAATTAATATTGTCCCCATAAAGGCAACAGGAAATTTAATAACTCCTTCTGTATTTCCAAATAATTTCACTAAGAATGCTGAAGAATAGGTTAATAGACCTGCACGCTCATATGGCCGTGATAATTCATCCGTAACAGGATTATAAATAGCAAGCTTTCCGTGTTCTAGAACGCCATTCATCGCAGCATTTTGTATTAACTGATCATGGTATAATGCCTCATCTCCTAAATTACAGAATCTTAGAACACCGCCAACTACTGTAACTAAAATTAGTAATGAAATTATTAATGTAGATTTAGTTTTCCATTTTGAGAGCAATTTTTTAAATAGCAGCTTTGCAAAAACATTTACTTCCCCCCTTTTTATTAATCTAGTAAATTTCTTTCTTTTCTTAACAATTTTCTTCTTGTTAGTTGAACTATTTTCACCTCGAGCTATATCACTAGTAAATTCTGATAATCTTCCTTTCTTAGATACTAATAATAGGAAAAGGCCGGCAATAATTAACAAATAGTTTAAAGAAATATTAAAATCCTTAATTCCCAAATATGAAAATTCATTTACTCCAAGTGACCAAATAGAATTCAAGAAAATTAGGCTAACAAGGAACCAAAACCAAAATTTCTCGTTTTTTAAACCCTTTTCAGATGAAATTCTATTCAAAATAACAAGATTAAATAGAATGAGATTAAAAACAACATAGTCAAATTCATTTAGCCAAGAAAACTCAAAATAAGATGAAATACGAAGAATATTTATTGCTATTAAGAAAATTAAAGTTGACCATGAAAAGCAATGCAAAAAACTTCTCCACATTTTGGAAGAGTTTTTAGCCAAGTCTTTATGAGAATTATATTTATTACTCGGATTACCCGATTTTAGAAAATCAATTTTCCCCATTAATATATTTCAAATACCTTTAGTTTACAATGCAATAATTACTAATAAACTTGTCATACTATAGCACAAATCGCCTAAACAATCAAATAGAATATATTTAGATTTTAGTTGAGATAATACGATATATTTGGTACTATTAAAAAATAAAATCATGTGGAAACTCTCTAAATATAAAAATCATTTAATTGCGTTGACCCTATATTTTGGGCTCGCTATTTTTTTTACTTTTCCGCTAATTATTAAGTTTACTCGTAAAATTGTAGGGAGTGGAGGTGACGTATTTCAAACACTTTCAATAATTAATACTAATTTTCAAGGATTAAGAGATCTCGGATATTTTCAGAGTTTTTGGGACACTATAATTAATCTAAGGTTAAGTGTTATATCAATAAACACATACTTTAAATTTATATTTAGTGAACCTGTCGGTTATAACCTTTTTTGGTTTTTCTCATTTGTAGCTTCAGGATTTGGTGTTTATTTATTAGTTCGATACATTTTTAGTCAGCAAAATATTAAAGGATTCAAAGCTTCATCTTCTGCATTCATTGCTGGGTTCATTTATAGTTTTAGTCCAGCTCATTTTGCATGGGGAGGATTTAGAGGTGCTCATCATATAGAATGGATTCCTTTTACTACACTATATTTACTAAAATTTATTAAAAAGCCAACACTAAAGAATTTTTTGTTGCTTGGATTATTTTTTTTATTACTTATCAAGGGTGAAAGTCATTTTGCTATTTATTATTCGATTTTTCTAATTCCATTATTATTTTTTTATCTTTCTCAAAATCGTCATATATTTAAAAATAGGCATTTTAGAATATATTCATTGATAGCTGTGTTGTTAGGTATACTATTTACTGCCTGGTTCTATCTACCCATGATTAAGATTTCACTTTCTGAAAACAATTACCTTGATCCGGGAATTGAACAAGCTACATACTATTCACCTGACCTCCTTTCAATTATTACGCCTAGTGAATTTCATACTTTGTGGTCTGAATACTTTTCTCCAGTTAGAGAACAGTTTTCAGGAAACACTACAACTCATTCGAATTATCTAGGTTTTACTGCTATAGCTCTATTTATTTTATCCTTTTATTATGCTAAGCGGTCTAAATTAAAAGAAATATACTTCTGGAGTCTTTCTGCAATAGGATTTTATATTATTTCACTTGGACCGTTTCTCCACTTTCTTGGAACTATAGAACCAAAGATCCCTCTTCCATATCTGTTTATATACAAATACATTCCATTTTTTAGCAACATTAGAGCTGTGGGCCGTTGGTGGGCAATTGCTCTACTCTGCTTTGCAGTTGCAATTGCATTTGGTTCAAAGTATTTATTTGATCGTTTATCAAAAAAAGGTTTTATAGTTGCATTATTAACTTCAATATTAATCTTTGGTTTTATTTCGCTAGAATACGCTTCCATTCCTACTCAATTTTCATCTCTGGAATACTCTCCTCTTTTTGATAATATAAGAAATGATTCTGAGAATTATAATATTGCATATATTCCTGGATCAACAAACTATTCAGCTGATGCTAAATCGCGCTACTATAGTTCTATTAGCCAGAAGAACCGTATTTCTGGGCTTAGTCCATCAAGAAATGTTCCAGGAAAATGGGACTTTCAAATGAATACACCTGTATTATCTGAGATTCTGTATACATTCCCTAAGGGCAAAGAAATACCAAGGGACATCTTTAATCATGATTATTCAAATATTGCAAACAGTATT
>Ga0180007_10002332_pt1 | contig 22872 bp, 21 predicted proteins | sample MM_PC_MetaG_FD_121122 | JGI IMG/M metagenome (GOLD analysis project Ga0180007, IMG submission 121122) | Groundwater microbial communities from the Aspo Hard Rock Laboratory (HRL) deep subsurface site, Sweden - MM_PC_MetaG | ecosystem: Environmental > Aquatic > Deep subsurface > Groundwater... | reverse complement strand
CACCGGCCATGGAAAACACAGCCGGTCGGCAGATGCACCGGTGTGGGCACCTCTCCTTTTAGTTTGATATGCTTGGCTCTTTTCTCCCCCACTTTGGGGATGGCCGAAAACAGGGCCCTTGTATAGGGATGGCGGGGTTCCTCGAACAGATCATGGGTGGAGGCCAGTTCGCAGAGGGTTCCCAGATAGAGAACCGCCACCCGGTCACTGATATGGTGAACCACGGAAAGATCATGGGTGATGAACAAATAGGTCAGATCCCGTTTTTGTGCAAGTTCCATGAGCAGGTTTAAAATCTGGGCCTGGATGGACACATCCAGGGCAGATACCGGCTCATCGGCCACAATGAACTGGGGATCTAAAATCAGGCCCCGGGCGATGGAAATCCGCTGGCGCTGGCCGCCTGAAAATTCATGGGGATACCGGGTAATCCAGACAGGATCCACCCCCACCTGTTCCATGACTTCGGCAATTTTGTCGGCAGCTTCGGCCTGGGTCATGGAGGGATTATGGAACCGCAAGGGTTCTTCCAGGGTCTGGCGGACGGTCTTTCTAGGATTTAAAGATGCATAAGGGTCCTGGAAAATCATCTGCATTTTTTTACGAAAGGGAAGCCACTGGGTGTGGCTCAAATGGTCGATCCGCTGACCCTCGTAGAGGATCTGGCCTGAATTGGGCGGATACAACCCCATGATCACCCGGGCCAAAGTTGATTTTCCGCAGCCGCTCTCCCCCACCACGCTGAGGGTTTCCCCCTTGTTGACAAAAAGAGAGACATTATTTACCGCTTTTACTGTGGTCTTTTCACGCCGGAGCTTTCCGCCTTTAATAGTGAACTGATCCAGTAGCCCGCCGGAAATGTCAAAATGTTTCACCACATTATTGATGGAAACCAATGGTTGTTCTGTATGCATTTTAATATTTCGTCCTATCGTATTTCATCTGTTATTTCATGTGGCAGGCTGCCAAAATGCCGTTTTGCTTTTCTTCAAGCTTCGGGGTCTTCTGGGTGCAGATGGGTTCGCACAATTCACACCTGGGATTGAATGCACATCCTTCGGGAATATTGCTCAGGGTCGGCATCATACCCGGAATCTGCCGAAGCTCCTCCCCCCGGACAGTGGCCCCGGGGATCGATCCGATCAGGCCGATGGTATAGGGATGAACCGGAGTGTGCACCACCTTGTCTGTGGGGCCGAACTCAATGATCTTTCCGGCATACATGACGGCAATTTTTTCAGTTACCTGGGACACCACTCCCAGATCATGGGTAATCAAAATCAGGGCCATACTTTCAGTTTCGCAGAGTTCCTGCAGCAGATCCATAATTTCGGCCTGGATGGTCACATCCAGCGCAGTGGTGGGCTCGTCGGCTATGATGATGGCCGGATCTGCCAGAAGGGAAATGGCGATGATGATCCGTTGCCGCATACCCCCGGACAATTCATGGGGATATTGGTCCAGCCGGGCCTCGGGAGACGGAATCTGGACCTTTCTCAATTTTTCCAGGGCAATGGCCCTGGCGGCTGCCTTGGAAATATTGCGGTGGGCCTGGAGGGTTTCGATCATCTGGAACCCGATGGTAAAAACCGGGTTCAACGTCATCATGGGATCCTGGAAAATCATGGAGATTCTGTCACCCCGGATTTTACGCATCTGGGAGCCCGTGTAATCGCTGATGCAGTTTCCCTCAAAATGAATGCTTCCCTTTGAAATAAATCCAGGTTTGCTGAGCAGATTGATAATGGAAAAACCGGTCACAGACTTGCCGGCCCCGCTTTCGCCCACAATCCCCAGCCGCTCTCCCTGGTTCAGGGTAAAGCTGATGCCGTCAATTGCCGTTATATCACCGGATCTTAAGGCAAATTTCACTTCAAGATCCCGCACTTCTAAAAGGTGAGTCATCCTAAATTTCTATCCTTTGTAAAGTTTCGGGTTAAGTACATCCCTGAGCCAGTCACCCAAAAGGTTGATCACGAGGACAAAGATCACCAGCCAGAGCCCCGGGAAAATGGTAATCCACCAGGAGCCGGAAAAGATGAATTCCTGGCCGGCCCGGATAAGGGATCCCAAAGAGGGCCGGGTCACTGGCATGCCAAGCCCGAGAAAAGACAGGGCCGCCTCGCTCTGGATGGCACTGGCCACCTGGATGGTGAAAATTACCATCACCGATGTCAGGGAATTGGGCAGAACATGGCGGAACATGATGGTGAACCTGGGCAACCCGATCACCCGGGCAGCTTCCACATACTCCTTGTTCTTTTCACCCATGACCGATGCCCGGATGGTCCTGGCAAACATGGGCCAGTTGGACAGTCCGATGATCAGCGTCAAAAGGGGAATCGCCAATCGCTCATAACTGCCCACACCGAATATCAGCTGGAAGACGGCGCCTATGAAAATGGCCACCATGAGATAGGGAAAGGAAAACTGGATATCGGCGATCCGCATGAGAATGGCATCAATTTTGCCCCCCAGGTATCCGGCGGACAGCCCCAGCACAATCCCGATAAAGGCCTGGAGAGAAACCGCTCCGATGCCAATGATAATAGAAGTTCTCAAACCGTAAAACATGGTGGAAAGCATATCCCTGCCCATGTTGTCCGTTCCCAGAATAAACTCAGGGGAACCGCCTTCCATCCACATGGGCGGAATTTCGGAATTCATAAGATCTATATTATGGGAATCATAGGGGTTCATGGGAGATATCCAGGGGGCAGTGATTGCCAGGAGAACAAATATCACCAGGGCAATGAAACTTGCCATGGCCACCTTGTCCCGTCTGAAAGCATATAGAAAATAGGACTCTTTAAATTTTTGTAATTTTGTTTTCATCTTGTCCCTGCTATTCTAATGGTGGGATTAATAAACCCGTAAATTATATCCACCACCGTATTCACCAATACAAACACACCCGCCACAACCACCAGATAGGCAATGAGCAGAGAAATATCCGACCGTTCGACCGCCTCGAGAAATATAAATCCCATGCCCTGCCATTGAAAAACCAGTTCGGTTAAAATGGTAAAGGCAAAAGTGATACCCATCTGCACCCCAAATACCGTTATCACTGGCAGCAAGGTGTTTTTAAAGGCATGTACCATCCATATCCTGGCAGGAGAAAGGCCCTTGGCCCAGGCGTATTTGATGTACTCGGTTTCAAGAACTTCCATCATTTCAGACCGGATCAGACGGATGAACAGTGGCAGCATAATGGAGGAAAGGGAAAGACAGGGCAAAATCAGGTGCAAGCGGCCGTCGTGGGTCAAAAAACCTGTTTTCCAATACCCATTGCCGAAAAGATCCACGGTTTCTCCCCGCCCATAGGAAGGCAAAATCTGCAAGTTCACGGCAAACAGATAGATGAGCAGAATGGCCGTCAGGAAAACGGGCATTGAAACCCCCAGGGTTGAAAAACTCATGGTGAAGCGGGATAAAATACTCCTGGGTTGCAAGGCCGATTGAATTCCCAGGGGAAGTGAAACAAAAATAATAATCAGGGCCGTCCCGATGAGCAGCTCTATGGTTGCCGGCGCATGCCTTACGATGACTTCCAGGGCAGGCTTGTTGTAAATAAAAGACCTGCCCAGGTCCCCTTTCAGGGCCTGTTTCACAAACCGGGTATATTGAATCAAGAAGGGGTCGTTCAGCCCCATTTTATCGGCGATTTGCGCCCGTTCTTCCGGCGTCACCCGCTCGCCGACCAGATCCCTTACCGGGTCACCGATCTTACTTTTTATTGAGAATCCCACCAGGCTGATGACCATCATGACAACAATGGCCTGGAGGATCCTGCGTATGATAAATGCAAACATGTGATTTTTTTATTTTCCCAAATTTAGGTACCGCCCTTCCGGGGTGCGTTCATCACGGAAGGGCGGTTTAGGGTTTAATACGAAATGCCTTGTGGCAACTTATTCAATGACCAGGTCACCAAAATAGGGAAAATTCATCACATTGATAATGGGTTTAACCTGGATATTCTTTTTGGCGCCATAGGAGTGATTCTGCCAGTGGAGGGGGACGAAGGCTGCATCGTCATAAAGAATCTGCTCGATTTCCTGGAGTATGGCTGCCCGTTTTTCAAGATTGGTTTCAGACTGGGCCGCAAGGGTCAGCTCATCTACTTTGGGATTGCAATAACCGCTGTTATATTGTCCCATTCCGGTTTCCTTGTTTCCACACATCATCAAAAATTCTGAAAAATTACCTGAATCCTCGGTGTCTGAATGCCAGCCGATCATCATCATGTCAGCAGCCCTTGCATCAAATTCATTCCAGTACTGGGCCTTGGGCATGGTTTTCAGGTGTACTTTGATATTGATTTTTCCCAGCATCTGGGCAACGGCCTCGGCAATCTTGGCATCGTTCACATACCGGTCATTGGGTGCCATCATGGTGACTTCAAACCCTTTTTCATATCCTGCTTCCTTCATGAGCATCTTGGCTTTTGCAAGGTCATACCGGGGGACAAGCGTTTCCTTGTAACCGGCATATCCCCTGGGTCCCTGCTGGGCTGCAACCGTGGCAGTTCCCTTCATGATCTGTTTGACAATACCGGTATTGTTGACGGCATGGACAATGGCCTGGCGGACCCGGACATCCTTGAAAGCCTCAACCCGGTTCTGGTTCATCTGGAAGGTGATGATCCGGCCGCCGGAAATATTCACAAGCTTTACCTTGTCATCCGAGTCTACCCGGCTGAAATCCTGGGGAGGAACCGGAGAAATAAAATCAACATCCCCGGACAAAAGGGCTGCCACCCGTGTGGCGTTTTCCTTGATGGGGGTCAGGATGATTTTTGTGACATTACCAGGAGATTTGGTATCCCAGTAATCGGCGAAGCGTTCCATCTCAAGGACAACACCCAGCTCGCGTTTGATTGCCCGGAAAGGACCGGTTCCGGAGGCATTGTTCAGGGCAAAGGATTCACCGATTTTCAAAACAGCATCCTTGGGTTGCCCGTTTGCATCGGTACCGGTGTAAAATTCTGAATCCATGGCAAAGAAATAGGTGGCCATATTAAGAAGAAGGGCATAGGGTTTTTTGGTTTTTACATCGATTGTATAATCATCGACAATGGTGCATCCTTCAAAGGGATCGAGAAGGCCTTTAAAGTCGACACTGGTTCTCATGCGGTCAAAGGACCATTTCACATCTTTGGCAGTAAAGGTGTTCCCGCTGTGAAATTTCACGCCCTGCCGGAGGGTAAACCGCATTGTCAGCTCATCCAGGCGTTCCCATTTGGTTGCCAGACGGGGCTCAAAGGTCATTTCCTGGGTCCAGCGCACAAGGGGATCAAATACCCAGTGGGACAACTGGAGCATCCCGCCGGACAACTGAACCTGGGGGTCAAGGGATACCGGGTCTGCATCCAGTCCGACTTTAAGCGTCTTTGCACCGGCAGAAACGGTGAACGAGATAACCAAAAAAAGGCTCAAGGCCAATAAAACTAATTTTTTCATCCTATCCTCCATACTTAGATTAAAATTATACTGAAAGAGAGCGATCTCAACCCTTCAATATTTCATAAAAAACCGCATCAGGCTAAATAGTCTGAAATACCAAAAAAAGTTGATCTGGTCAAGTAAATTATTTATCAAAACTCTCATGGGAAATTATCCGTTTTAATAAAAAATAGGTAAAAAAATTATGTTTTTTAAGTTTTTAACAAGTAAAAATTTTAGATTCAATAAAAATTATAATAATTTCATTCTCAAATATTCTAGCGCGTCCGCCGTTAAGTCCCTGGCATTATTTTTTACCCCCTCTCAAATATCCAGCTGTCTCGAAACAGGCTTTTCCGTCCTAAAAGTCCGTTTTTGGGGCAGGAGAACGGATCCGGCCAGAAGGACCCAAGGCTTTGCCCTGGGCCTGGAGACACTATTTTTCTTTCATAAACAATGTCTGCAAAACCAATTTGGTTTTCTAAAAATAATCGTTGACTATTTAAAAATTTAATGTAATGAATTGTTATTCATTTTAATACGATTGGGTTAATGGAAAAGAGCTGGAACAAAATTGAAAATCTAAATAGCTAATTTTATTAAAATAAGGATACTTTTATTCTGTGACATATAACGAATGACCTCCCATTAATATGGATTAATATTAATGAAGGATTGTTCATTTACAAACAGACACAAGAAAAATTCAACATACCTAAAATTATAGTAACATTAATACCAGGAGGGCATTATAAAATGGCACAGGTAATTTCCGACCGCAGGGATATCGAATTTGTGCTGCACGAGCAGCTAGAGGCAGAAAATTTATCAAAACTCCATGAAGGTTTTGCAGATTTCAATAAAAAAACCATTGATCTGATCATTTCCGAAGCAAAAAACTTTGCCGTCAAAGAGATGCTGCCGACCAGCAAGGAAGGGGATGAGCAGGGTTGCACCCTTGAAAACGGCAAAGTCACCACCCCCCAATCCTTCAAACGCCTGTTTGATCTGTTCAATGAAGGCGAATGGCTGGCGCCCACGGAAGATCCCCAATGGGGCGGTCAGGGGATGCCCAGAACCGTTGCGTCTGCTGCTGCCGAATACTTCAACGGCGCCAACTATCCGTTTATGATGTACCCGGGACTGACCCAGGGAGCCGGCCACCTGGTTGAACATTTCGGCACCCAGGAACAAAAAGACATCTACCTGAAAAATATGTATACCGGCAAATGGACCGGCACCATGCTGCTCACCGAACCGGGTGCCGGCTCCGATGTGGGGGCCCTGACCACCAAAGCTGTTCCCAACGGAGACGGCACCTATATGATTACCGGTGAAAAAATATTTATTTCCGGCGGGGAACATGACCTGACCGAAAATATCATCCATCCGGTTCTTGCCCGCATTGAAGGGGCGCCTGCCGGCACCAAGGGGATCTCCCTATTCCTGGTTCCCAAATTCAGGGTTAATGCCGACGGCACCCCCGGGGAATTCAACGATGTCATCTGCACCGGAATTGAACACAAAATGGGTATCCACGGCAACAGCACCTGTTCCCTGTCCCTGGGTTCCAAAGGTAATTGCATCGGCACCCTTTTGGGAGAAGCCAACAAGGGCATGAAAGCCATGTTCCTGATGATGAATGCCGCCCGTCTTCTGGTGGGATTCCAGGGCTTTGCCTGTGCCACAACCGCCTATATGTATGCCCTTGACTATGCCAGAAACAGGATCCAGGGCAAGGACCTTGCCCAATTCATGAACCCGGATGCCGAATCGGTATCCATCTTCCGCCACCCGGATGTCAGACGCCAGCTCATGATGATGAAGGTCAATGTGGAAGGCATCCGGTCCCTTCTGTATTTTGTCATGTACTGCTCGGATATGGCAAAAGTGGCCCCCACCCAGGCCGAAAAAGACAAATACCAGGGCATTGTTGAGGTCTTGACCCCCATTGCCAAAGGCTATGTCACAGACCGCTCCTTTGAGGTCTGCAGCCAGGGGATGCAGGTGTACGGAGGATATGGCTTCATCGAAGAATATCCCATGGCCCAGCTTTTACGCGACTGCCGCATCACTCTGATTTACGAAGGCACCAACGGTATCCAGGCCATGGACCTGCTGGGCCGAAAACTGGGCCTGAACAAGGGCAAACCCATCATGGACCTGTTCGGTGAAATGCAAAAAACCGTTGCAACCGCCAAAGGGGTCCCCGCACTTGCATCCCTGGCCGTCAAGATAGAAGAGGTGATGAACAAACTGGCCGAAGTTGCCATTCACATGGGCCAGACCGCCATGTCAGAAAAGGCGCTTGCAGCTTTTGCCAATGCCCATCCCTTCCAGGATGCCACAGGAGATACCACCATGGCATGGATGCTGCTCTGGAGGGCCACTGTGGCTGCCCAGAAGCTTGAAAAGGCCAAAAAGAAAGACATCCCCTTTTACCAGGGCATGATCTTATCCCTCCAGTTCTATGTGGAGACACAATTGCCCATTACCTTGGGCAGGTTTGCGGCGTTGATGAACACAAGCTCCGTGGCTGTGGACATTGAGGACACCATGTTCCCCAGCTAACCCTTACAAAAACCTAAAGATATAGAATCAGCTTCTTTTCTTTTTTTGGGGCTGCCGGCAACCTTTATTGCCGGCAGCTTTTTTTGTATTGAACCGCTGGAGGAGAGGCCCCCTTCTGCCTATTGCCGGAAAGGGCATCGGACGAGACGGCCACAGAAGCAATATCCTAGTTGATCCCGCCGACCAACCCCTTAAAAACCTGTCGCAACTCCTCCTGGGTTACCCGGGGAAAACCCGGGTCCTCAAACATATCTTCCATGGGTGCCGGCGTTCCGGACCGGGCACATTGGGTGTCAACACTGTAGGTATTCATTTCAAGTTCGGTTTTATGGGGTTTTTTCTTGCGATAATTGTCCAGCCAATTGTTCGCGCTGTCATGGTCGCCGACAAACAGGACATAGATGATTTTCCCTTCACTGATACAGATCAATCTGAACCCTGCACCAAGGTCAAACTTAAGACAGTTTTTCACCCGCTTGTCTATTTTCCTTTTAAGAAGCCCGGCACTGGCAGGGCTGTCTCCTTGAATCAGGGCCTCAATGATCTGCCTTGCCCTTTGTGCGGCAATGGAACGGGTGGTCCCCTTTCGCTCAAGGACAGCCAATTGTCGCTCAAGTTTGGGATAAACCTGTATCTGTCTGGGCATTGTTCCCCCTCTCTTTATTCGCAGCAGGAGCCGGTACTGCCGCAGGAGCTGCAGCCCGAGCCCAGTTCCAGACTTGAACTCAAGTTAAACCCCATACCTGCATAGTCCACTTTAACCGGAGATGCTTTTTCAAAGAGGGTTTTCTCCATGATATACGCCACACCGCCATGGGTGAACACGACATCATCCGCTCGTTTTTCATCCAGGGCCATGCCCAGGCTGGGCCCGCCACATCCGCCGCTGTTGAGAAAAATCCTCACCGGCTGAACTTCTTTCCCTTCAAAATACGCCTGGACCTGTTCCTGGGCGGTTGCACTTACAATAATCATCTGTCTCTCCTTTAAAAACAGGGGCCCCCCCCTTTTATATTTATTAAAATTCCCCGGGTGTCGGGTTCAGTTCTGCCAGGACAAACACCGGGCCGTCCTTGCCGCTCCTGTGGGTCCGGCAGGTCACAAGGTTCATCCGGCAATTGCCGTCAAACATAAGTGCATCGGACGCTTCACTTATGTTTGCCCTATAGGGTTCGGTCATGTATCCGCAGCTTGCCTGGCGAAATCCAATGACCCCGTCTTCCCTGCCCTGTTCCAATCTCTTTTTGGATATCTGTTTTATGGGCTGATTTATGGGCTGGGCATGAAAAATCATCCGGCCACCTCGGAAAGGATTTTGATCAGGTGGGTTGAAGGGCCCAGCCGTTTAATCTCGTCGATCACCCGGCAGGCAACATCGACAATTTTCACGCCTTCGGCCGAGGATATCCAGGAGAACGGAAGCCGTCCCTGCTCAAGCCCGGTATGCTCCCGCAATTGTTTGATCAGGGCAAATTTGCGTCTGGCAGAGTAATTTCCTTCAAGGTAGCGGCAGTCTCCCGGGTGGCAGCCCGACACCCATACGCCGTCGGCACCGTTTCTGATGGCGCGGAGGATCATTTTCCCTGAAATGCGGCCCGAGCAGGAAACCCCGATACTTCTCATGTTCGCAGGATACTGGAACCGGCTGCCCCCTGCCGGGTCAGCAGCTCCATAGCTGCACCAATTGCACAGAAAGGTGATTATTTTAGGTTCAAACACTGCCATGTCCATATCTCCGATTAAATGTCTCCTAATAAAATACGCTGTCAATCGTTGCCATGTTCTGTTCTTCTTCAAAGCCTTTAAGCCCCAGAGCCCCCGAGCGGCAGGACGCAACTCACAGTCCGCATCCCTTGCCAAGGACACTAGCGCCCATACGCGGCCAGATCCGGCCCCAGGTAGGTCCGTTCGTTTTCGCCCAATATCCCCAAAGAAAGACAGATCAAGGTCCACAGATGCACGGTGTGGTAATCGGCCTTGTGGTGATGGGCCAGGTCCTCTATCTGGGCATGACAATTGTGACAGGGGGTGACCACATAGGCGGCGCCGGTGGCCATGATCTGATCAAATTTTGTCCGGCCGTATTGCCGCCGTTCCTCTGTATAGCCAGCCTGGAGGGCGCCGCCGCCGCCGCCGCAGCAATAGTTATTGGATTTATTGGGGGTCATCTCCACCAGATTGTCTTCTCCGACAACCTGCTGGACCACATAGCGCAGGTCATCGGCAAACCGATCGCCCAGGGATTTTCGGACCACATTGCAGGGGTCCTGGACCGTGAACTTGATATTGGTTTCATTCCAGTCGGAGTTGACCGGCAGCTTGCCTTCTTTAATCCATTGGGCATAGTATTCGACAATGCTTTTAAATTCAAACGTGTGGGGAATATTAAAGCGCTGCAGGCCGGACCAGACTGCAAAGAACGAATGGCCGCATTCGGTATTGACGAACACCTTGCACCCCAGTTTATCAATATGGGCGGCCTGGGCCCGGACAATCTTTTCCCAGGATTCGTCATCGGCCAGGAACATGCAATAATTTTCACCGGCCCAATAATCGGAATAATAGGTCCAGTCAGCACCCGCCGTGTGCAGGATTTTCCACAAGGGCAGCAGCTCATCGGGTTCTGTCACCGGTTCCCGGGAATTCTGGTTCAGGGCAAAATAGGCGCCCTCACGGTCGATATCCACCCGCAGGTTCTCAAAGCCCTCCTGCTCCGCCCGGCACTCTTCGGCCAGATCCTCCACTGTGAACCTGAAATCTTCAAAGGGAACCCCCATGGCCCCGCCGTGGGAGCTGACATGCAGATCACAGGACCCTAAAATTCCCTTGGGACGTTCTTCCCGGGGCCAGAGCGAACGCAGATAGAAGACAAGCTGGGGAATATTGATGGACATGGGGCAGACATCATAGCAGCGTTTGCACATGGTGCAGGACCATACCCAGGGATGGCGTTCCAGTTCTTTGTCCATGCCGAAAACCGCCATGCGGATAAATTTTCTGGGGTCCATCTCATGGAGACCCGTGGCAGGACAGCCGCTTGTGCAGGTGCCGCAGGTCAGGCAGGCCGTTAAATTACCATCCGGGATCAGGGCTTTTACCTGCTCTCTGATGCCGTCGTTCTTATAAACAATCTTTAATGTATCCAACATAGGTTCATTTCCTCCAGGGGCCTGGGAGATCCTTTCCTTCAGCCCGGGGTTAGGGGGGAAATCACCTAATGGCTAAGATACAGTTGACCTCCCCACAATATCCTGCACCAGCCTTGCACGGGCCGGGCATTCACAAAACACTCAGTGTCGTTGGGGAATGCGTGTCATTTTAAAAATTTGTCCGTATGTTGATGTTTACCTTCCATTGGGGTGTATGATTATAAAAAACTTAGACAATTAACAAATTGATAATTCTTATGGGATTTATCATTTGCATGGAAATTTTTTATACGCGTATTCCCATGTGTATCTCCTTAAAAACGTTGATTTTGTCTTTATAGCGATATTCAATACACTATAGATATTTAATCGGAACAATCAATTTGATCTGAGCTTTCTTACCGCTCTATTAAAGGAGGATCAAATAGTTATGACTCAACTTTCGGGATTCGGTTTTGGCGGAACGGGTCAGGCTTTTTTATTGTGCTTTTTATCAATCTTTCATTATCACACTTAAAAAAATGCAATAAAGAAAACCTGGCCCCACAAAACAGCTCTTAAAGTTGAGGTATGATAGGAAGTCATAATCACATTTACGGAGGTGAGATGAAAACCGACCCGACTGCAAAATTTTATGAACGGCTGGAAGCCAAAGGTGTCTCAAGAAGGGATTTTCTCAAGTATTGTACGGCCCTGACAGCATCCATGGGGCTGAGCTATTCCTGCGTGGGGCAAGTGGCCCGGCAGATTGAAAAAGCGGCTTCCAAGCCGCGGCCACCCGTTGTATGGCTCCACTTTGGGGAATGCACGGGCTGTTCCGAAGCCTTTTTAAGGACACCGGATGTGGGGGCCATTATCCTGGAAACCATTTCCGTGGAATACCATGAAACCCTGATGGCTGCATCCGGGGTTCAGGCAGAAGAAAACCTGCACACTGCCGTTGAAAAATACAAGGGCCAGTTTGTCTGCGTGGTTGAAGGGGCCATTGCCACAAATTACAACGGTGCCTACGGCAAAGTCGCCGACAAAACCTTTCTGGAAATTGCCAGGGAAGTGGTTCCCAAGGCCGCGGCCACCCTGGCCATCGGCACCTGTGCGGCTTACGGCGGAGTGGCTGCCGCAAGCCCCAACCCCGGCGGATATAAAGGCGTCGGTGATACCTTGGGCATAAGCCCCATCAACCTGCCCGGCTGTCCCATGAATCCGTTGAACCTGCTGGGAACCATTGTCAAATATCTGAACAAGGAATCCATTGAACTGGACGACATAGGCAGACCCACCTTTGCCTACGGCGATACCGTCCATGACAACTGCCCCCGGCTCAAACACTATGAAGAAGGCAATTTTGTGAGCCAGTTTGGATCCAGGGAAGCTGAACTCGGGTATTGCCTCTATCCGATGGGGTGCAAGGGTCCTGAAACCTATAATAATTGTCCGACTGCAAAATTCAATGATGCCACAAGCTTTCCCATCCAGGCGGGGCATCCCTGCATCGGGTGCAGTGAGCCTGGTTTCTGGGATACCATGACCCCTTTTTATGAGGAATCTTAAAAACCGATCATCGGTCTTGAACATTTTGCAATCTCACATCCCCTAACGGCGAAAGGTACTTATTATGGGAAAAAAAATAATCATAGATCCGATTACACGGATCGAAGGCCATTTAAAAATAGAAGTCGAAATTGAAAACGGACGCGTAAAAGATGCCTGGACCTCGGGCCAGATGTTCCGGGGCATTGAAATGATGCTCCAGGGACGGGACCCACAAGATGCCCACCATTTTGTCCAGAGATCCTGCGGGGTCTGCACCTATATCCATGCCTTGTCCTCGGTCAGAGCCGTGGAAGATGCCTGCAAGATCGAAATCCCCGAGAATGCCCGGATTATCCGGAACCTGCTCCACGGCGCCCAATACCAGCACGATCATATTGTCCATTTTTATCACCTCCATGCCCTGGACTGGGTGGACATTGTCAGCGGCCTGTCCGCCGATCCTGTCAAGACAGCCAAATTGTCTGCAAATGTCAGCGGCAGGCCCCGGACCGCTGATTATTTCAGGCAGGTCCAGGCCAAGCTTTCCATTTTTGTCAACAGCGGACAATTGGGACCCTTTAACAACGCCTACTGGGGCCATTCTGCCTATAAGCTTCCGCCGGAAGCCAATCTCATGGCTTCCTCCCATTATCTGGAAGCCATCAAACTCCAGGCAAAAGCTGCCAGGATGCATGCCATTTTCGGCGGTAAAAACCCCCACCCCCAGTCGCTGGTTGTGGGAGGGGTCACCTGTGTGGGAGATCTGACCCCGGAAAGAATAGATGAATTCACAGGGATCTGGAAGGAAACCAAGGCCTTTGTGGATGAGGTGTATATTCCGGATCTGCTGGCAGTGGCCTCCTTTTACAAGGACTGGGCAGCCATCGGCGGCAACAACCAAACATACCTGTGTTACGGGGACTTCCCCCAGCAGGCCATCAATGACGACCTGCTGATGCCGGGCGGTGTTCTCATGGGAGATCTGACCCCCATTCCCGTTGACACCGATCGAATTACGGAAGATGTCACCCGGGCATGGTATGAACGAGGAGACGCCAGACACCCTTATGACGGCGAAACCAAACCCATCCAGAGGGAAGTCACCTATAATACCGACGATCAATACTCCTGGATGAAAGCCCCGCGATATGACGGCAGGCCCGCCGAAGTCGGCCCCCTTGCCAGGAATCTTGTGGCCTATACCAGCGGACAGAAAGGGGTAAAGGCCTTGGTGGATCATGTATTACAGACCCTGGGTGTGGGTGTGGATGCCCTGTTCTCCACCCTGGGCAGAACCGCTGCCAGGGGGATTGAAACCGTTGTGGTGGGCAATGCCATGGGCGGCTGGATTGATACCCTTAAATCCAATATTGCTGCCGGAGATAAAAAGACCTACCAGCCCTGGGAAATGCCGGACAAGGCCAGGGGCTTCGGGCTCAATGACGTGCCAAGGGGTGCTCTGGGCCATTGGATTAACATTGAAGGCGGTAAGATCAAAAACTACCAGTATGTGGTGCCCTCCACCTGGAACCTGGGGCCCAGCGACGGGAAAAACCAGAAGGGACCGGTGGAAAATTCACTGATCGGAACCCCCATTGCCGATCCCAAACAGCCCCTTGAGATCTTAAGAACCGTACATTCCTATGACCCCTGTATTGCCTGTGCCGTCCATGTCATTGACCCGCACACCAATGAAACCTATAAGGTAAGGGTTATTTAACGTAAACTTTTTAATCAAGGTTCCAATTTAGGGCTATTGGAACCTTGATTCAGGGAACCCATGAACGATACTATTACGATTTTAGGGGTTGGAAATACTCTCTACACGGACGATGGCGTGGGTATCCGGGTGGTGGAACGGCTGGAAAAAGAATATGATTTTCCAGACAATGTGCTGGTGGTTGACGGCGGTGTTCTGGGGATCAACCTTTTGGGGGTGATTTCCAATGCCGGTCACCTGATCGTGGTGGACACGGTTTTAAATCACGGCAAACCAGGCGATATCCATCGCCTTGAGCACCATGAGATCCCCAGCCGCATCCTTGCCAAGAACTCACTTCACCAGGTGGATCTCATTGAGGCCCTCACCCTTTGCAATGCCCTTGACCATGTTCCCCGCACCACGGTTATCGGGGTGGAGCCCAAGGATCTGAACACCCTTGGCGAGCAGCTCACCCCGGAAATTGCAGCAAAAGTGGATGAACTCATACACAAGACCCTGGAGGAGCTGGTCCGGCTCGGGGGGACATATGCAGCCAAGGGTACGGAATAGGGGCCGGGGCTGCACATCCTGTGCCTGAATCCACTGGGAATAAAACAATGAAAGCCATTTTTTTCCTTTGGCAATATTTATCTTTTCCGGTCCATGGACCGATACTAGTACCATGGGCACGTGTATGGATCAGATCTTAAATGAAGGAAAAAATATCATGAATACAAATACAAAACCGTTTGAAGTAAAAAAGACATTTGGACTGGGGGTTTTATTAAAACTGACCAAAAAAAATGTTCCCGGCATAGAAATCACAACCAATGGAAAGAAATTCACCTCCAATGTCACCCTCAATGAAATGAGCGATGCCGTGAATGCGACCATGAAAACCCATAATATCCGGCTAAAGATTAAATAGACCCAAGCCTTACCGCATCATTCTTCCTTTGCCCCTTTAATCGGGCATCACAAAGACCTGAGAAGTGCAATTCTTTTAAAAAAAGATTGCACTTTTTGTCTGCAATGGGATATACCCTTGGCCTTGCCAAAACAGCATCCAAACATGACAACCGAAACAGGGGAATACGAATGAAAACCGATTATATAAATATTTCCGAACTAATCGTCCAGAATCCTTTTGCTTCCATTTTTCCCATTGGAAGCGATACCCTTGACTCCATTTCCAAGGATATGGAGACCAACGGGTTTGATGATATTTTCCCCATCATTGCCTGGGAGGGAAAAAATATTGTGGTGGACGGTCATACCCGGTTTGCCGCGGCCAAAGCCGCGGGCCTCAAAGAGGTGTCCGTGCACTTTAAATCTTTTGAAAATGAAGATGACGCCATCTTGTACAGCTTTCATATCCAGCGCAACCGCAGAAACATGTCCGACGAAGATATTCTGAGCTGCCTTTCCCTGCTGGATACCATCCACGGGTCCCGGGACAAAGGGAACCCAACCTTGAGCCGGAAAAAAACCAATGAACTGCGGGCCAAAGAATTGGGCATCAGCCCCCACAAGGTGGACAAGGCCCGCAAGGTCATGGAACATGGAAACGAGCAAATCCGGGAAAGCATCAGTTCCGGGGAAAAATCCATTAACAAGGCGTTTCAGGAAGTCCAGGAAGCCCGCCGTGAAAGCGGTGAAATCAAAGGTCCTGTCACCACCGGCCTCGGCAATGCTGCACGGTATACCCAGACCCTTGGCAAATTTCTAAAGGAATTGCAACGGATCAAGATGGATGGATGGCAGGATGTTTCCCAAAAAAAAGCCCTGGACGACCTTGAATCCATCAAGGAACTGATCAAAAGCGATTATCCCTGATTCTCCAACTCTGTTTTCAGGAGAGTGCGGGATGCGCGCCAGTTGAGAATAAATATTCCCATAAGCCCCACGAGGCCGGCCAGGTGTACCCACCAGGGGGAAGGCCAGAGCAGCGCTAGGGCACAGCCAAAGGTCAGCAGGCGGACGAACAGGCCGATTTTCTTTTCCATGAACCCTTCCAACCCTGCGGCAAAGGCGTAAAGCCCGAACAGGGCAAAAAAGAAAATCATGAAATCATCGGCCCATGAGCCCCCGATAAAAGGGGTATAGGCAAACAACAGCGGGATGATGTACAGGCCCTTGGCCAGCTTCCAAGACTGAAAACCGGTGACCATTGGCTTGGTGCCGGCAATGGCGGCTGCCGTAAAGGCGGCCAGGGCCACCGGCGGCGTGACATTGGAATCCTGGCTCAGCCAGAAGATGATCAAATGCGCCGACAGCAGGGCATAGGTCAGGGCATGGGGGGTTAAAACCGCTTCCCTCACCATGCCGGCCATGTCAACGGGCACCGCATCAACGACGGCCCGGGCGGCAGCTGCCGTCATGGGACTTCCGATATTTGCCAGATGCTCGGGTGCGGCAATCATGAAGATGGCCTTTGCCGCCTCGGGAATCCGACCGCCGGCCAGGGCATCCACCAGAAGTCCGTCGGAAATCAGGGCATGGAGTGCCGGTGCCGAGAGAGTTCCCAGAACGATATAGGCTGCGGTCACGGGCAACCCCATGCCCAGCACCAACGAGGCAAGGGCAATCAGGGTGATGGCAATCACCAGGCTGTGCCCTGCCCACTGGTTGATCATCAGGGAAAAGGTATTGCCGATTCCTGCCGTGGCAATGATGTTGACGATCAGGCCGACGGTACAGAGCAGAATGGCGGTCATCACCATATTCCGGGCACCCATGGCCAGGGCTTCGATGACAGCTTTTGCCCCCATGGGGTTGGGGCTCAGCCAGGAGGCGGCGATGACAGCCACAATGGAGATGCCTGCGGCATAGGTAGGGGTAAACCCATATATCAGAAGACCGATGAGCACTGCTATGGGCAAAAGAAAGACAACCCCCCCCTTTTTTAGCACCTCAAGGCCTGAAACCTCTTCCTGGTCCAGGGCATTGACAAAACTGCGTTTGGCCTCGATCCGGACAAAAAATCCCACGGTGGCAAAATAGAGGATGGCCGGCAGGATACTGACCACGACAATGGTGTTGTAGGAAATCTGGGTGTAGGTGGCCATGACAAAGGCCCCGGCACCCATGATCGGCGGCATCAGCTGCCCCCCTGTGGAAGCGGCAGCCTCAACCCCGGCAGCAAACCTAGGGGGAAAACCGGCCCGTTTCATGAGCGGAATGGTGATGACGCCGGTGGAGGCGGTGTTGGCCACGGCTGATCCCGAGATGGTTCCCATGAGGCCCGAGGCCATCACGGCCACAAGTCCCGGACCGCCCACCATTTTCCCTGCCACGGCACGGGCCAGGTCAATGACAAATTCTCCGGCGCCGGACCGCAGCAGAAAAGCGCCGAACAAAATAAACATGAACACATAACTGGACGAAATGCCGGCAATGGTTCCGAACAGGGCATCATCCCCATAGATACTGCGGAAAAGAATTGTTTCCGGGCTCAGGCCCGCAAACTTAAACACCCCGGAAATCTTTCCTCCCCAAAAGCCGACATAGCTTAAGGCCACAAGAATCAGCACCGGAATAAACAGCCCTGCCACCCGCCGGGTGAATTCAAGGGCGCAGGCGATCAGTATGCCCCCTGCGATCCACTCGGCGGGAACCATGCGCACCCCCCGGGCATAAATGGCATCTTCCATGGCAATGAGAAACAGGGCAGACCCTGCGGCCAGCACCCCCAGCAAAATATCCGGAACACGCCAGGCCAGGGAGGGATTCTTGCGCAGGGGATAGACCCAGGCGGCCATCAGGGCAAATCCTGCAAAATGCAGGGAATTCTGCCAAAGAGACGACAATACGGTGCCCACGTTGAACCAGATGTGCATCAGAGAGATGACCACACCCAGCAAGAGAAATAAACGGGAGGGAGGAACCTGGATTTTGATTTCAGTGGCCGACATTTCAATGGACTCCAGAAAATAATGTTTTGCGGCCGCCCCCAAAGGGCGGCCGCGGGAGATTCAGTCTGTTAGTTTGCCAAAAGGCGGGCAGGAATCTTGATGCCCACTTCCTGGTAATACTTTGCGGCGCCCGGGTGCAGGGGCATCGGCAACCCTTCAATGGCTTTTTCCAGGGCCATGGCCTTGGTGGCCGCATGGATGGCATTGAGGAAGGGCAGATTCTCGTAAGTGGTCTTGGTGATCTGGTAAACCGCATCCGCATCCACATCAGCCCGCACGGAAAGAAAATTCGGCTGGGCGATGGTGTTGATGGCCTTTTCCTGGCCCGGATAGGTACCGGGCGGAATCACAAACCGGGTCCAAAGTTCCATGCCCCCATCGGCCTGGATCCGTTGCTCGTCGGTGAAGTCCAGGACAACAATATCTTTGCCCATGGAGGCCATGGCCTTGGTCACGGCACTGACAGGGGATCCGGCCGGAGTGCTCATGCCGGCGGCCTGGCCGTTCTGCATGGCATCTGCAGACGGACCATAGCCAACATAGATCAGGTTGTAGTCTTTTTCGACATCCGCACCCAGATGGCCCAGCAATACGGTATTGGAACCCAGGGTACCGGAATTCTTCTTGCCCAGGGAAAGGGTTTGTCCTTTCATCCCGAGCAGGTCGGAAGCAGTGCCGGTTTTGGCAAATTTCCGATTCACGGTAAAATGTTCAACATTCTGCCAGAGCATGGTAACCGAGCGCAGATTTTTCTGGGGGCCTTCGCTTTCTATGGGACCGGTCCCCTTCCAGGCATAGGCACCGTAAAGACCCTGGAGAATGGCGAACTGGACTTCATTCTCCCGCAGCAGTTTGATGTTTTCCCCGGAACCGGCAGAACTGATGGCCGAAAGGCCGATCTTCCGGGTGGGCTGGAGCTTGACCTTGACCAGGGTCGACAGGGCAACGCCGACCGGATAATAGGTGCCGCCAGTGGAGGCGGTGGCCATCAGGTAACTGCGTTCCTGCTCCGCCTGGACAGTGCCGGTGAAAACCGAACCCAACAATAGTGCCAATACCGCAACCATAAAAGTGACTTGCCTGATCCCCATGCTCATTTTTTCCTCCTCCTGTTTAAGGTTGTGTTAACAATTGAACAATGGTCTTGTGACCATAGGATGGAGACCTGCTTTTTGTCAACATTCTCCTGGGAAAAACCGATTTGCAGTTCTCAAAACAGTCTGATCGGAATTAGAGATAGTCGAGGTAATGGCTGGCAGAGACGGGCTCTGGGAAATCACTATTTGTCAGGACTGGGATTTCAAACCCTTCAGAATTCAACCAGAAAAAAACGTCTTGAAGATCATGAAAAAATCGCCAATGTATCCTGCTTTTGAATTCATCGTTGACCATATCCAAAAGATATTTTGATAAAGAAAAATTTTCAGGCGCCAAGTAGTACGCAATGAAGAGGGCGTTGTAATGCCCTGAGATGTGTTGGTTTAACTCCAAAAATTTTTGGTAACATTCCGGAGTTTGGGAGCCCCATTTGCGACCATCAAAGATAACACATCTTCTTTGTTCCGGTTTGGATTCCACACGTTTCTTCAGAAGAGTGCTATAAATTTCGGCGCATTCGGTGTTCCACGATTCTGCAACGCTGATAAGCGTGTAATTTGTCACAAATTTGAATGCGAATGATCCATGTGGGGTTCTCTTCATGGAATATATATAAATTAATATATGGCGATCTGTCAATCATCACAAAATGATAACTTCAAAACGGGTAATTGGAAAAATCACCTCTGGAAATCAAAGGGAAAAACACTCTTTTTCCAACACCTTTATTTCAGTTGGCAAAAATCCTTAGGGGATGTGACGCGCCGCACCCATGCCCCAAGGTGATATTGTCCCTGGATCTGCCTGAACCCTTGACTTTCCAGTTTTACACCCATATTGTGTACAATACAAATAAAAATTGTTCTTGAAATCCGAGGTAAAAAATGAAAGGTCTTGGCGTCTCAATAATTGGATGCATGATGTTATTTGCCTGTGCAGGACACCCACCGGAAAATTTAGGCGTCCGTGAAAACCGCTTGGCAAAATGTCCGGCCAGACCCAATTGCGTCAGCAGCCAGGCTGTTGATGAAGATCATTTCCTTCCGCCCCTGCAATACCAGGGTGAAAAAGAGACTGCCGTCGCCCTTCTGAAAAAAGTGCTGTCCTCATTTGAAAGAATGACCATCCTCACGGAAAAGGACAACTACCTTCACATTGAATGCAAATCAAGCCGCATGGGATTTGTCGATGACCTGGAGTTTTATTTTTCGGCAGAAAAACAAATCCAGGTCCGCTCCGCCTCCCGGGTCGGGTACTCAGATCTCGGTGTAAACCGCAGGCGGGTGGAAAAGCTGCGTGAACTGTTTGCGGCCCAATTGCGCAACACACAAAAATGAACCCTTGAAAAAGGATGGCAGGTTTTGCCCATTCCATAAAAATTTTCTTGACAATTTTGTCCATTTGGTCCATTTAAGCAGGTCCAATAATTTGGAGAACAAAAAACAATGAGGTTTCGGGCATTTATTCTGACCACATCAAAATGGGTGATTGTCTGATATTTTATTAATACCTATATTTGGAGTAAGCGCCATGCCCCTACAACTTGAAGAATACATGAGCCTTGAAACCTTTGACAGAATCAGGGCCTTTTCCGATGATAAGGAAACGCCCTTCCTGGTGATTGATACCGCCACCATAACCGATCGGCTTGAAAAACTGGTCAATGCATTTCCCTATGCCAGTATTTATTATGCCGTAAAAGCAAACCCGGCAATTGAGATTCTTACCATGCTTCGGGACAAAAATGTGAATTTCGATATTGCGTCGGTTTATGAACTGGATCGGGTCCTTTCCCTTGGTATCAGCCCGGACAAAGTCAGTTTCGGCAACACCATAAAAAAAAGCAAGGATGTCCGGTATTTTTATCAAAAAGGGGTTCGCATGTTTGCAACCGATTCCGAGGCAGATATCCGCAATATTGCCAAGGCAGCCCCGGGGTCTAAAATTTATATCCGAATATTGAGCGAAGGAACCCTCACCGCAGACTGGCCGCTTTCCAGAAAATTCGGGTGCCAGACGGATATGGCCATGGACCTGATTATTCTTGCCAAGGACCTGGGCCTTATCCCCTACGGAATCTCTTTCCACGTGGGGTCCCAGCAGCGGGATATCGGTGCATGGGATGCGGCCATTGGAAAAGTTAAGGTTATTTTTGAAAGACTTCAGGAAGAAGACGGCATTGAATTGAAAATGATCAATCTTGGGGGAGGATTTCCTGCCAATTATATCACAAAAGCCAATGACCTTGAAACCTATGCCCAGGAAATCACCCGGTTTCTGAAAGAAGGGTTTGGCGAAAATCTGCCCCAGATCATTTTGGAACCCGGCCGTTCGATTATGGGGGATGCCGGCGTTCTGGTCAGCGAGGTGGTCCTGATTTCAAGAAAATCCAGAACCGCCCTGAACCGTTGGGTCTATACGGATGTGGGGAAATTTTCAGGATTGATAGAGACATTGGGCGAAGCCATCAAATATCCCCTCTTCACCGGAAAAAAAGGCGAGGTGGAAGAAGCGATTATTGCCGGTCCGACCTGCGACAGTGCGGATATATTATATGAAGACTATAAATACAAACTGCCCCTGAACCTGGCCATCAGCGACCGGATCTACTGGTTGTCCACCGGTGCATATACCAACACCTACAGTGCCATTGAATTTAATGGCTTTCCGCCATTAAAATCCTATTTTATCTAGCAAAAATAAGTCCGATTATATTCAGCCAGAAAAGTCCGGGGCTTTCGCCCCGGACTTTTCTGGTTAAGGCTGACCGGGATCTGCCCCGGCGACAGGGGCGCTATACTCTATATCATTGTTTTTGATGCTCTCTTTCTTTCCGGCCAGATGCCGTTTGAGTTTTTCTTTGTTCTTTTGAATCTGTAATTTTATGATGTCTGTCACCGCATCAATGGCGGCATACATATTTTCAGCTTCTTCTTTGGCATGGATCTGGAATTTATCCCCTTTGAAGTTGACCTCGACAATATGCCTTATTTTTTCGACGGATAAAACCACATGGGCTTCTGCCGGGCCGTCGAGCATTTTGTCCAATCGATCAAATTTTTCCTGTATTCTTGATTTCAGGGCATCTGACGAATTAATATTTTTAAAGGTAAGGGATATTTGCATGGGACCTCCTGTAAAGGTGAAGTTCTGTATTTCACATTACCACATCCAAAAACCACTATCAACAATGGAAACCATGTCTGCAAAAAAAAATGCTTTCAGTGCAGAAAATGAAGCCAGACAGAAAAGCTTATCCCTGACAACAGGGTGCAGCCGGATATCGCTGCCACTGCAAAATCAGGGTCTCCGTTCATTTCCTTTGCCATGACAAAGGTCAGGGTGGCGGTGGGAGATGCCAACAATATGAAGGCCGGTAAAAATTCCACCACCGGCAGGGAAAATGCGTTAAAAATCAGCAGGGCCAAACCTGGCAGGGCCAGCAATTTGAGCAGGCT
>Ga0180007_10002331_pt1 | contig 22873 bp, 18 predicted proteins | sample MM_PC_MetaG_FD_121122 | JGI IMG/M metagenome (GOLD analysis project Ga0180007, IMG submission 121122) | Groundwater microbial communities from the Aspo Hard Rock Laboratory (HRL) deep subsurface site, Sweden - MM_PC_MetaG | ecosystem: Environmental > Aquatic > Deep subsurface > Groundwater... | reverse complement strand
TCATCACCCAGATCGCGGCGGGCAAGCGCCGCATCAAGCTCGGCGCGCTCACCCCCACGCGCGACTTCAACTTCGTCACGGACACCGTGGCCGGTTTCATCGCCATTGCCCGGGCCGACGCGGCCATCGGCGAGGTCGTCAACGTGGGCAGCGGGTTCGAGGTCAGCATCGGTGACACGGCCCTGCGCATAGCCGAGGTAATGGGCGCGGAGATCGAGATCGAGTGCGACGAGGCCCGCCTGCGCCCGGAGAAGAGCGAGGTGGAGCGCCTGTTCGCGGGAAATGAAAAAGCAGCCCGCCTCTGCGGCTGGACCCCGGCCTATGGCGGGTTGGAGGGCTTTGGCCGCGGCCTGGCCGAGACCGCGCGCTGGTTCGCCGATGCCGAGAACCGCAAGGCCTACAAGGCCGACCTCTACAACATCTAGGAGCAGCGGTGCCAGATTCGACGCCCCCCGCCTTTGCCCGCGCCGTGGTCTTCGGAGCCTGCGGGTTCCTGGGCCGTGTGGTGGTGCGCCAGTTGGCGGCTTCCGGCGCGCGGGTGCTGGGCATCGACACCCGGCCCTGGCCCGAGGCCCTGCCGGGCGGCTACAGCCACAGCGCCAGCGGCACCGCTGCGCTGCCCCAGGCGGCGACGTTTCTGGGCGACGGCCCGGCGCAAGGCCCCGCAGGCCAGGGGCGCCAGCACCCAGCCGCCTTCTTCCACCTAGCGGGCCTGGCCGATGCCGGAGCCTGCCAGAAGGACCCGGCGCTGGCGCAAAAGCTCAACGTGGATCTGGTGGCCGAGGCCCTGGCGGCGCTGGCCCGGACTCCCTGCGCCTTCGTCTTCCCCTCCACGGGCATCGTGTACGGCGACGGGCTTGGCCGCCCGGCGCGGGAGGACGACCCCCTGCTGCCCACGGCCGAGTATGCGCGCGGCAAGATCGCGGCCGAGGGGCTCGTGCGCGCCGCCTGCGCCGCAGGGCCGCTCTGCGGCGCCATAGCCAGGCTGTCCAACCTCTACGGCCCGGGCGGGGGCGAAAACACGGTGCTGGGCCGCATCCTGGCCCAGGCCCGGCGGGGCGAGGCGCTCCAGGTGTGGGACGAGAGCCCGGTGCGCGACTTCCTGTTCGTCTCCGACGCCGCAGAGGGCCTCCTGCGCCTGGGGCTGGCCGCGCTTGGCCCGGCCAACAGCGAGGGCTGTCTCGTGGCCAACCTGTCCACCGGCCTGGGCACGCGCGTTGGCGCGCTCCTTGACCTTGGCGCGGAACTTTTCCATACTTCCCGCCTTCCGCAGGAGCGGGAAGCGGCCGCTGGCGCGCCGGTCTCCAGCCTGGTGCTGGACAACAGCCGCCTGGCCGCCCTCACCCGCTGGCGTCCGGCTGTGGGCCTGGCCCAGGGCCTGGCCTTCTGTCTTTGAACGCCCGGCTGCCTTCAAAAAAAACCGGCGTGGCGACACGCCATAGCCCCAGGACCACCATGAAGCGCAAAGTAGCCATCTTCACCGGGAACCGCGCCGAATACGGCCTGCAGTTCCCCATCATCAAGGCCATCAACGCCCACCCGGAGCTGGAGGGGTACCTGTTCGTGGGCGGTGCCCACCTGGACGAGGACTTCGGGGCCACCAAGAGCGAGATCGAGCGCGACGGCTTCGCCATCCACGCGGAAGTGAGGATGACCATGCGCCACGACACCCTGGCCGCCACGGCCCAGGCCATCGGCTCGGGCATCGTCAGCCTGTCCGAGGGTCTGGATGCGCTCAAGCCGGATTTCCTGGTGGTCTACGCCGACCGCTTCGAGGGTCTGGCTGCGGTGGTGGCGGGCACGCAGATGGGCATTCCCACGGCACACATCGAGGGCGGCGACATCACCGAGGGCGGTGCGCTGGACGACTCCGTGCGCCACGCCATGACCAAGCTGGCGCACCTGCATTTCACCACCAACGAGGAGGCCGCCGAGCGCGTGCGCAAGCTTGGCGAAGAGCCCTGGCGCGTGTACAACGTGGGCTTCCCGGCGTTGGACCTCATCGCCCAGGGCAGCTACGCCAGCCCGGAGGAGCTCGCCCAGCGCTATGGCCTGGACCTGGCCCGGCCCGTGGTCATCTTCACCCAGCATAGCGTGACCACGGAGTTCGAGGACGCTGCGGCCCAGGTGCTCCCGGCGCTGGCCGCCATGCGCCGCCTAGCCGCCGAGGGTGTGCAGGTCATTCTGACCTACCCGAACAACGACGCGGGCGGCAAAGCCATCATCGCCGAACTGGAGAAGGTGGCCGCCGAGAAGCTGCCGAACATCCAGGTGCACAAGAGCCTGGGCCGGCGCAACTACCATGGGGTGCTCCACCTCTGCGGCCAGGCCGGGCGCGGGGTCTACGCGGGCAACTCCTCCAGCGGCATCAAGGAGACGGCCATCTTCGGCTGCCCGGTGGTGAACATCGGCAGCCGCCAGCAGGGCCGCCTGCGCGCGGACAACGTGGTGGACACGGGCTACGACGCAGAGGCCATCCACGCGGCCTGCGCGCGCGGCATCCATGACGACGCCTGGCGCGCCCACTGCGCGGCGGTGACGAACCCCTACGGCTCGGGCAATGCCGGGCCGCGCATCGCCGAGGTGCTGGCAACCACGCCGCTTGGCGCGGCGCTGGTGCAGAAGAAGATGACCTTCTAGCCCCCGCGCGCGAAGGTCGGCCAGATCCCCTGCCTTGGGATCACCCGGTGCTGGCGGTCGCCGGTCCGTCTGCGCGCTGAAGAGTCCGCCGCCGCTCTTTGCGATGATACCGCGTCTTGCTGGGGGGGCCTTCCCCAGAGCGCCAACTGGTCCCAACAAGGCAGGCAGGGAGATGGAAGCAGACGGCACCCTTGAGGCCACAGCGCCTCTGTTCTCGGCGAGCATGGAAATTCCCTATGACCTGCGGTTCATGGCTTTCGCCCTGACCTGGACCGCCGGGCTCTGCGGGCTGGCCGGGAGCGACCGGAGCGAAGCCGACGCGCTGCGCCTGGCCAGCGAGGAGACCCTGACCTTCCTCATCGGTTCGTACCCCGACGCCGAGACCTGGGAACAGCTCCGCGTCGAGTTCTCGCTCCAGGCAGGCGGCCTGGTGGAAATCGCCATGACCAACGCCGGGCCGCCCGTGCACTTGAGCAGGATCCCCCGCTACAATCCGCAGGAGCCGTCAGAATCGGAGATGGATGGGTTGTGGTATTTTCTGGCGCGCAACGCCGTGGATGACCTCACGTTCACGAATCTCGGCTGGGACGGGTGGCGGGCGGTCATTCAGAAGCGGCTGGCTGGCGCGTGCTTTGAGCCGAAGCCCTCGGCCAAGGCCCTGGACCCTCTGCCCGAGGGCAAGCTCGTCTTTGCGACCCGCCGCGCCACGCCCGAGGATGCGGCGCATCTTGTGGACCTGATCTACGACACCTACCGCTACACCTATCCGGCCAAGCACTTCTATCATGAGCCCATGCTTCGGCAGGCGTTGCAAGAGGGGGGGATCGTCTCCCTCGTCGTCGAGGCGGACGGCGCCATCGTGGGCAATGTCTCGTTCATGCTCTCCAGCCAGACGCCCCGCTGCGCCTACACCGGGTCGCTTATGATCAAGCGGGCCTTCCGCCAGTCCCGGGCCATCATCCACCTGCTCAAGGAAATCGAGAAGGTCATATCCAGCGGCAGCCTGAATGCGGATCTCTGCTACGCTGAGATGGTCACCACGCACACGGGATCCCAGAAAGCTGGCGCCAAAACGGGGTATGTGCCCCTTGCACTTCTTCCGTCCCTGTATCCGATGGTGGATTTCCGGGGCATGAAGACCGCCAGCATCGACCGCGAGAGCCAGCTCCTCGTCATCAGGATGATCGCCCCGCCACAAATCCCGGTGCTGTACCTGCCTGTGCGGCACCACGCCGTCATGGCCCCACTGCTCGCCCAGGCCGGAGTGCCGTGCAGGCTGTCGGCGGAAGAGGCCCCCCCCGAGCGCCTGCCTACCACCTTGACGACAAAGGAAGACCTGGACGACGGCAACGCCTGCATCACGACGACCCGACTGGGCCAGGATTATGCGCTGCGGTTGAGGAAACGGATTTACGCCGTGAAGGCCAAGGGGATTCAAACCGTCGTCGTCCTCATTCCGGCCTGGCGTCCCATTCCTCCGGGCCTTGAGGACGAGATGGCGAACATGCAGGCGACCTTTACGGGCGTCCGGCCCATCTCCGCCCACGAATGGTATCTTGTCTACGTGGCCTTGTCCGGCCCGGTGAACTTCGAGCTCATCCGCCTCAGCGACCCGCTTGCCGTGGACCTCAAGGACCACTGCGAGCGGCTGTTTGACGAACTGGTGGCGGAAGCGCCGGAGTAGGGGCGCAGTCCTGCCGGATTTCACCAATGGCCTGCCGGGCGCGGGCCCCGGCTCAGAGCTGTTTCCATTGGTCGCGGCTGGGCACGGGCTTGCCTGCGGCCTTGAACAGGGACTCGATCTCCTGGAAGGCGCCCTCAAGGTTCTTCGCGGTGCAGACCTGGGTGGTCACGCCCTTGTCGGTGAGGGTGACGCGCACGCTGCCCGGCCTCTCCACGATGTCGAGCTCGAACTTCTTGTCCGCGTCCTTGTAGACATACGTGTTCATGCTCTCTCCTCGGGGTTGGTCCAGGTTCTGGCCCAGGTCCGGAAGTTGGCCCAGGTCCGGCGGGTGTCGGCGTTGGCCTAACGATTCTCAGAATCCCACGCCCTGCGCAAGGGCAAAGGCGCGGCGCGGGGCGTCTGGGCCAACAGGGCGCGCGCGCAAAACGGCGGTTGTGCAGCAGGCCCGCTTTGGGCTACAGCAGGGGGCAGGGGTCCCACCACTCATGAACACAAGCGACGCGTTGCACAAGATTTTCCTCCTGGGCCTGGCCGGAGCCTGCGGCACCCTGTCCCGCTACTGGCTCTCGGGCGCGGTCCAGGGCGTCATGGGGCGCGACTTTCCCTGGGGCACCGCCGCAGTGAACCTGTTGGGCTGTCTGCTCTTCGGGCTGGTCTGGGTTCTGGCCGACGAGCGCCAGCTCATCCGCGCGGAGTTCCGGGTGGTCATCCTGGTGGGCTTCATGGGCGCGTTCACCACCTTCTCCTCGCTCATCTTCGAAACCGGCGAGCTATTGCGCGGCACCCAGTGGGCCTACGCCGCGCTCAACCTCATGGGGCAGAACCTGCTGGGCTTCGCGGCCTTCTACATCGGCGCGGCCCTGGGCCGGGTGGTCTGACGGGCCCTTGCCGCGAGCCTCTGGCGCACCTGCTGCAATGTTCCACAGAAACCGGGGGGAACCATGAAGATCCGCACCGAAGCTGAAGTCCTGCGAATCTACGTTGGAGAAAGCGACCACACCGGGGCCAAGCTTCTGTACGAGGCCATTGTGGAGGAGGCCCACCGCCGCGGGCTGGCCGGGGCCACGGTCACGCGCGGACTGCTTGGCTTCGGGGCGGGCAGCCTGGTGCACACGGCCAAGATTTTGCGCCTGTCCGAGGACCTGCCCGTGGTGGTGGAGATCGTGGACCGGCCCGAGCGCATCGCGGCGTTTTTGCCCCACCTGGAGGACCTGGTGCGCGAGGGCGCCATCACCCGGCACAAGGTAGCGGCGACCTTCCATTGCTCCATGCGCGTGCGCGACGTCATGACCCACGACGTGGTCACCGTGGCTCCGGGCACGCCCCTGCCCGAGGTGCTGGACCTGCTCCTGGCGCGCGACATCAAGGCCGTGGTCGTGGTGGAGGGCCGCAAGGCCGTGGGCATGATCACCGGCGGCGACCTCTTGGCGCGCGCGGGCATGGCCTTTCGTCTCAGCCTGTATGCCGAGCTGCCGCCGGAGATGCGCGGCGAGGAGGCCCGCAAGCTCACGGTGCAGGGCAAGACCGCCCTCGACGTCATGAGCGGCCAGCTGTCGACGGTGAACATCCGCGCCACCGTGCCGGAGGCCGCCGCGCTCATGGCCGCACGCAAGCTCAAGCGCCTGCCCGTGGTGGACGATACGGGCGAGCTTGTCGGCATCTTGAGCCGCATCGACATCCTGCGCACCATCTCCACCGCCGCCTCCATGACCCCCGGCGAGAACGCCAGCGAAGTGGAGCCCATGCCCACCCAGCTGCCCCAGGGCCTGAAGCTCACCGCAGGCGATGTCATGCTCCGCGACGTGCCCACCGTTGGCCCGGAGGCCCCCCTGGAGGAGGCCCTGAATAAACTCGTGGCCTCGCCCCTGCGCCGCGTGGTGGTGGTGGATGACTCGAACCGGGTGCTGGGCATCGTGCTCGACCGCGAACTGCTCAAACGCTACAGCCAGCGCGAGAAGCCGGGGCTGTTGCGCGCGCTGGCCAACCTGCTCACGCCGGACAAGGGTGGCGACCAGGCCTTCGGGGTGCTGGTGCGCGAGGCCATGGAGCCGGACGTGTTCAGCGTGCCCGAGAGCACTCCGCTCGCCGTCGTGCTGCGGCGCATGCTGGAAACCGGCGGCAAGCGCCTGGTGGTGCTGGACGACGCGGGCCGCCTGCGCGGCATGGTGGACCGCGACCGCATGCTCGGCATTATCGGCGGGGCCTAGCGGGCAGGACCAAAACCCCAAGCATCAGCAGGCTGTTGCCTCCTCCCAGGGTTTATGGCATCGTTTTTCTGCCAGAGCCATGCTTGAGCCGCTGTGCTCTTGTGAGAATCGGCCCTGTTTCTGGAGAAGCTTGATGCGCATTCTGATCGTTGAGGACGACCAGCTCGGCATGCGGTATCTGCTGTCGGTTCTACAGCCGTACGGGGAGTGCCAAACCGCCGTCAACGGCAAGGAAGCCGTGCAGGCCTATTGCCAGGCCGTGGAGGAGTCCGCCCCCTTCGACGTCATCTTCATGGACATCATGATGCCGGAGATGAACGGACTGGACGCACTCGAGCGCATCCGCGAGTTCGAACTCTACAACGCGCACCGCATCCCCAAAGGCGCCTTGGCCGTCATGGCCACAGCCACCAGCGATTCCCAGGACGTCGTGCGGGCCTATTGCTGTTGCAGCGCCTTCGGCTACCTGATCAAGCCCATCCAGGTGCCGGAGGTGCAGGGCATCATGGAGCGCGTCAAGCTTGAGCTTGCCCCCCAGCCCGTCTGAGCCCTCTGCGCGCCGCCTTAACAATCCTCCCCCTGACCAAGCCTTTGCGCTCCTGCCGCGTTCCAGCGCTGTGGCGTTGCCGAAAGAATGCTTCCCCCCTTGCCGCGGCCATCTGCTTGGGGTATGCTCTAATTTAGTGTCACCCTGTCCATGCTCTTGGCCGCTTCGGAGGAATCCGTGCCGCAGTTGAGAAGGCTCTCCCCCCTGCCTTTGGGCATAAGCATCGCCTTGAGCATGGTCCTGAGCTTCGCCTTGTGTGCGGCTGTGGCCAGCGCCGCGATTTCCTCCAGCGTGGAGGCCACGGTGCCCGAAACGCGGGCTCCCCGGGCCGTGCGCGTGGGCGTGTACGATTTTGCGCCCATGGTCTTCAGCGAAAACGGGCAGGCCAAGGGCTTCTTCGTCGATATGCTCGCCGACTTGGCCGAGGCCGAGCAATGGCGGCTGGTCTTCATCCCCGGCACCTGGGCCGAGTGCCTGAGCCGCCTTGAATCAGGCGAGATAGACCTGTTGCCGAGCATCGCCCAGACCCCCGAACGCGACGAGTTGTTCCGCTTCACCGAGGAATTTCTCTTTCTTGATTGGGGCGTGATCTACAAGAAGCGGGGCTCTGCCATCCGCACGGTCTTTGACCTGGAGGGCAAGACCATCACCGCCCTGCGCGGCAGCGTCTACACCGAGAAGCTCAAGGCGCTGCTGGAGCAGTTTGGCATTAAGGCCGACATCGTGACCAAGCCCGACTACGCCGAGGCGCTGGCCGCCGTGGGGCGCGGCGAGGCCGACGCGGGCGTGTGCACCAACGTCCTGGGCACAATTCTGGACCGCAACCTCGCCATCACCCGCACCGACATCGTCTTCGCGCCCATCAAGCTGCGCATGGCCGTGAAGCGTGGCGGCCGCGAGGACCTCCTGCCCACCCTGGACCGGCATCTGGGAGAACTCAAGGCGCAGCCCGGCTCCCTTTACTATCAGCTGCACGACAAATGGCTGGGTCTGGCCGCTCGGAGCAGTTCGCCGCGCTGGCTGCCCTGGACCCTGGGCGGCGGCCTGCTCGTTTTGTGCGTGCTCGCAGCCTTTGTCGTCTCCCTGCGGCTGTTGGTCCAGCGCCGCACAGACGACCTGCGCAAGAGCGAAAAGCGCTATCTGACCACCCTCACCGCCGTGAACGACGGCCTTTGGGACTGGCACGTCCCGACCGGCGAGGCCTATTTCAGCCCCCTCTACTACGGTGTGCTCGGCTACGCGGACCAGGAGTTCCCGGCCAGCTACGACACATGGCGTCCGCTGGTGCACCCGGAGGACATTGACAGCGCGGAGCACGAGCTGAAACGGTGCATCGAGACTGGCCAGAGCTTCAGCATCGACCTGCGCATGCGCACCCGGGACGGCGGCTGGAAATGGGTCTGCACGCGCGGCAAGGCCATTGAGCGCGATGCCGGGGGCCGGGCCCTGCGGATGGTCGGCACCCTGAGCGACGTGACCCACCGCAAGGGGCTGGAGGCCAGCCTGCGCGAGAGCGAACTGCACTTCCGCACCCTGGCCAACCTTGGCCAGGCCCTCATCTGGACCTCCACGCCGGACAAGCTCTGCAACTACTTCAACGAGCCCTGGCTGGCCTTCACCGGGCGCTCCCTGGAGCAGGAGTTGGGCAATGGCTGGACCGAGGGCGTGCACCCGGACGACTTTCAGCGCTGCCTGGACATCTACGTCGCGGCCTTTGACAAGCGCGAGAGTTTCAGCATGGAGTATCGCCTGCGCCACCACAGCGGGGAGTACCGCTGGATCGTGGACAAGGGCTCGCCGCGTTACGACAGCCAGGGCGACTTCCTGGGCTACATCGGGCACTGCCTGGACATCTCCGAGACCAAGCAGGCCGAGGAGGCTCTGCGGCGGTACCAGGAGTTCACCCGCATCGTCATGGAGAACCTGCCCATAGGGCTCGCCGTGAACTCGGTTGATCCGTCCGTTGCCTTTGAGTACATGAATGACAATTTCCCGAGCCTCTACCGGACGACCAAGGAGCAGCTGGCCCTGCCGGATGGCTTCTGGGAAGCGGTGTACGAGGACCCGGAGCAGCGCGAGCAGATGCGCGCGCGCGTGCTGGCCGACTGCGCCAGTGGTGATCCGGAGCGCATGTTCTGGACGGACATTCCCATCACCCGCAAGGGCGAGCCGACAACGTACGTGGCCGCGCACAATGTTCCCCTGCCGGAGCATGGCCTGATGATCTCCACCGTCTGGGACGTGACCCAGCGCAAGCAGACTGAGGAGGCCTTGCGGCAGACCGAGATGCGCTTCCGCCTGCTTTTCGAGAACGCGCCCCTGCCGTACCAGTCCCTGAACGAGCGGGGGTATTTCCTCGACGTGAACAGGCGGTGGCTGGAGACCCTGGGCTACGAACGCGAAGAGGTGATCGGCAAATGGTTTGGGGACTTCCTCGGGCCGGGGTTCTCAGAACACTTCGACAAGAACTTCCCCATGTTCAAGCAGTGCTGCCTCATCGACGGCGTGGAGTTCGACATGATGGCCAAGGACGGGCGGACCATCCGCGCCACGTTCAATGGCCGCGTGCAGCTTGGCCATGACGGCAAATTTCTGCGTACGCACTGCATTTTCACGGACATCACCGAGCGCAAGCGCGCCGAGGAGGCCTTGCGGCAGAGCGAAGCCCGTTTCCGGCTGGCCATCGAGGAGGCTCCGTTCCCCATCATGATCCACGCGGATGGCGGGGAGGTGCTGAACATCAGCCGCGCCTGGACGGAAAACTCCGGCTATACCCTGGCCGACATCCCCACCATCGGCGAGTGGACGCGCAAGGCCTATGGCACCCGCATGGAGGAAATCAAGGGCTACATCGACAGCCTGTACGCGTCGCAGGAGCGCAAGGACGAAGGCGAATACGCCGTCACCGGCAGCGATGGTGCCACGCGCATCTGGTATTTCTATTCCGTGCCCCTGGGGCGCCTGCCGGACGGACGCCGCACAGTCCTCAGCATGGCGTTCGACGTCACCAGCCGCAAGAAGATGGAGCAGGACATCCTGCATGCCAAGGACGCAGCAGAGGCCGCCAATCGCGCCAAAGGCGAGTTTCTGGCCAACATGAGCCACGAGCTGCGTACGCCCATGAACGGCGTGCTTGGCATGCTCCAGCTGCTCATGCTGGAGGAGGAGCTGAAGCCCTGCCAGCAGACCTACGCCACCAACGCCTTCGAGGCTGCCAACCGGCTTTTGTCCTTGCTCAACGACATCCTGGACTTCTCGCGCATCGAGGCCGGGGTGCTGGTGTTCAAACAGGAGCCCTTCCAGCCGGGCGACATCCTGGACGCCACGGTGGGCGTGTTCAGCCATGCCTGCGCGCGCAAGGGCCTTGCGCTGCGCATCGTGCCGGAACCCGGCCTGCCCGAGTGGCTCCTGGGCGACGAGGCCCGCATCCGTCAGCTCGTCTTCAATCTCGTGGGCAACGCCGTGAAGTTCACCCGCAAGGGCGGCATCACGGTCGAGGCCTGGCACCGCACCCTGGCTGGCGCCGCGATGGACCGCCTTATCCTGGCCGTGTCGGACACGGGCGTGGGCATCCCAGAGGCCAAGCTGGACGTTGTCTTTGACCGTTTCAGCCAGGCCGACGGCTCCTACGCCAGGCAGTTCGAGGGCGCAGGGCTGGGCCTGGCCATCGTCCGGCGCATCGTGGAGTGCCTGGGCGGCTCCCTGTGCATCGAGAGCGAGGTCGGGGAAGGAACTACCGTGGTGCTGTCCCTGCCTGTGCCTGTGGACAGGGGCGCGGCTGTGGCCCCGCAGGTTGAGGCCGGCTCAGCCAACACGGAGGAGGAGGTGCCCCTGCGCATCCTCCTGGCCGAGGATGAACTCATCGGGCAGCTGGGCGCGCGGCTGATGCTGGAGCGCATGGGCCACAGCGTGGTGGCCGTGAATGACGGCATTGACGCTGTGGCGGCAGCCCTCAAGCAGGAGTTCGACTGCGTGCTCATGGACATCCAGATGCCTGAGATGGACGGTCTGGAGGCCACGCGCATCCTGCGCAGCACCACCCTGCCGGGCAATGGCGGGCGCCTGCCCATCATCGCCATGACGGCCTATGCCCTGTCCGGCGACCGCGAGAAGTTCCTTGCCGCTGGCCTGGACGAGTATATCGCCAAGCCCTTCCGGCAGGACGAGTTGCGCGCGCTGCTGCAGACGGTGGCCCAGAGGCGTCGTCAGGGCGACCTGTAGCGGGCTGGCGGCCTGGGTTCACGGCTCAGGGCCGCAGCCTCAGGCGGCAGGCCGGCCGGGAGGGGTCAGGAATCGTCGCCGAGCCAGTGTTCAAGGGTCGGGGGCGGGCGCAGCAGACTGGGCACAGCAGGCCACACCGGCGGGCGCGAGATGTCCGCGCCCTTCTGCATCACCGACACTGGCCGGTCGGAGGAAACCACCACCACGATGAGCTCCGGGTGGGAGAACGTGAAGCGCAGAGCGGAGTTGTAGCGCGCCCCGCGCGAGCGGTCCTCGCCGGGGAAGCTCGGCCCGTCCATGAGGCAGGCGAAACCGCAGAGCTGGTTGTTCGTGGCCGAAAGGTGCAGCGCGCCATCCACCTTGGCCAGGGCTGCGGCCAGGGGCAGGTGCTCGGGATTGTCCAGGTCAAGGGGCGTCTCCAGGGTGTGCCCGGAAACCGGCAGCAGCGGGGTATAGGGGTCGACGATGAGCGCGCAGCCGTACTTTTGCTCGCCGGCAAAGGCCACGATGCGCGACACCGAGGCGAACAGCGCGTCGCGCTGGTCCGCATCAAGCGGCCACTCCAGCAGGGCCTCCTCCAGAATAACCAGGTTGGGCTTGCGGTTGGTGGACTGGAAGGCCCCATCGGAAAAGCTGCACACCAGCCTGTCGTCCATGAAGAGCAGGCCGTGGCGGCCGCTGAACAGGGCGCACAGGCTGGAGGGCGGCAGTTCCCCTGTGGCGATGCCGACGATGTGCTCGCCGTCGGAGACGAGCTGGCGTTTGCTGCGCTCCACGGACTGGAGCATCTTGCGCACGTGCTTGCTGTTGTCCAGGCGCGGCCTTTCGGCCTTGGGAAAGCGCATCAGGTAGTGCAGCCTTGCCAGGCGCGAGGGTTCCACAAAGGCTAGGTGCCCGCGCGCCCAGGCACCTTCCTCCGGGGTCTTGGAGATCTGCATGATGGCCCCGAGGATGTTGTACACGCGCAGCCGCGTGTCCGGCCCGGTGCTCTTCGAGCGCTCGTCCACGATGTAGTCGTGCACGGCGTGGGGGGCCATCTCCTGGAGCATGAGCGCGGCGGAGTCCAGGGAAAAGAGATCCTTGGCGGCCAGGTTGTGCGAGAACTGCAGCAGGCCCAGTTCCAGCCAGCGCCGGGTGGGGCCGGGCGAGCACAGGTCCACGTGCCGGTCGGTGAACCACATCTGGTAGCTGACTCCCGGCGAGCGGCCGCCCAGGCTGATGACGCCAGCCAGGCCGATGCGCTTGCTCTTGGCCTGGTCGAAGTAGGACACGTGCTCCGGGTCGGGCAGGCCCTCGCACCACTCGTTGGTATCCAGGTAATATTCGCGCAGGCGCGGCTCGTGTCCCCGGAGCAGGCCCTGGGGATCGACGATGCGCAGGGGCTCGCCAGGGGCCTGGGCATAGACGACGGCCACGCGCGTCACCCCGGAGTAGTCGCAAAGGCCCAGCCGCAACCCCTCAAGCACGTTGTGCAGGCTGAGCATGTGGTGGCGGTCCAGGACCATGAGGCCTCGCAGGGTGGCACGATTGTTGGGGAGTGGAGTAAGCCTATACGCTGTATTGGCTGAGCGCAACGAAAAACCCGATGCGCCATAGGCTGTTGCGGGCGCGCTGTTCAGCGCAGGAGCGGGCGGTCGCCGGGTGCGAAGCAGCGGCGACGGATGATGAGGGTCAAGAGCGTGCTGCCAAGGGCTGTCGCGCCCACGATCATGAGCATGACCACGATCTGGTAGCGGATCGCCTGGGAGGGATCGCTGCCGCCCAGGATCTGGCCGGTCATCATGCCCGGGATGGACACGAGCCCCACGGCCATCATGGAGTTGATGGACGGGATCATGCCCGCGCGGATGGCCGTGCGCGTGATGTCCGCGCTGGCCTCGGCCGCGTCCGCCCCGAGGCAGAGCTGCATTTCCACCGACGCAGCCCGCGCGCGCAGGTCCGAGAACAGCCGGTCCAGGGCCACGGCCACGGAGTTCATGGAGTTGCCCAGCACCATGCCGCCGATGGGCAGGAAGTACTGCGGCTTCCACCAGGGCTCGGCGTGCACGATGGCCCCGGTCACGGTGATGGTCACCAGCAGGTATACGGTGGCCATGGACGCGTACATGGGCCAGGCGAAATGGACGGCCTTCTCGCTCACGCGGCCGCGCGCCGTGTGCGCCGCCGCCCCGGCCATGGCCAGAAACAGCGCCAGCACCAGCCAGGGCGACTCCACGGCGAAGACGATGCCCAGCACCCAGCCCATGAGGAAGAGCTGGGCGATGGTGCGCACCGTGCCGATGGCGATGTCGCGCCCGAGGCCCAGCTTGAGCGCCAGCGAGCAGCCCCCGGCCAGAAGCGAGAACACCAGGGCCAGGGCCAGCCGCCAGAGGTCGATGTTGATGACGCCGTTCACGGCAACCTCCCGGCGCTGAGTTGTCCGCCGCTGAGCTGTCCGCAGCAGAGCGTATACGGCACGGGTGTGACCCGCTCGGGCGTGAACTCGGCGTGGCTCACCAGGATGACGGTGCCGCCGCCCTCCAGGCAGAAGGACTCCGCCGCGCAGAGCACCGCGCGGGCGCTTTCCGGGTCCAGCGCGCTGGTGGGCTCGTCCAGGAGCAGGACCTCGGGCCTGGTCAACAGCGCCCGGACCAGGCAGAGACGCTGGCGCTGGCCCACGGACAGGGTGGCGGCCTCCTGGTCAAGGGGGATGTCGCTGGCGGCCAGGCTGGCCAGAAGCTCCTTCAGGGCATCGTCGTCCGGCGGGGTCTGGCCGCTGGCGGCCTTGAAGGTGAAGGGCAAAAGCAGGTTCTCGCGCACGGAGCCGGGGATGACGGTGGGCGTCTGCTGGAGGTAGCTCACCCGGCGGCGCAGCTGGGCCGGGGGCAGGGCGGACACGGGTTGGCCGTCCAGGAGCACCTGGCCTGTTTGCGGCTCCTCCAGGCGGCAGAAGAGCCGGAGCAGGGTGCTCTTGCCAGCGCCCGAGGGGCCGGTGAGCAGCACGAAGGCTCCGCGCGGCACCTGTAACGACGCACCGTCCAGGATGGCCCGGCCCGGGCCCGGGCACGCTGGGTTCCCCGCATGGGCAAAGCTGACGCTAACGAGGGCAAGGTGGGCCATGGCCGCCAGCGCCTATTTCTTCTTGCTCAGGAACTCGATGAACTTGGCCACTTCCTCGTGGGCGGGGTTGATGGCCAGGGCGCGGTCCAGGTGCTCGCGGCACTTGGCCAGGTCGCCTTTGTCGTAATAGGCGCGGGCCGCGTTGTAGTGCAGGTTCTCGTCGGTCTCGGTCATGGTCAGGGCGCGGGTGTAGTACTCGATGGACTGGTCCACCATGCGGCTCTTGCGAAGCGAGATGCCGAATTCGTTGAACAGGTGCTTGTGCTCCGGGGCAAACGCCGCGTCGAGCCCCACGATGCGGCCCAGGATGTCCTTGGCCTTGGTGGCCTCGCCGCGCTCCACGTAGGTCAGCCCCAGGCCGAAGTTGGCGCGCACGTTCTCCTCGTCCACGGCCAGGGCGTTCTCGTACTCGAACTGGGCGCTGTAGAGGGCCCCGCGCTGGCGCTGTTCCTCGGCGCGCTGCACCGTGGAATTGAGCTCCTGCATCTTCGGGAACACGTTCTTCAGGTACATTTCCGGCTCGGGGTTGTACTTGGCCAGAAAGTCTTCCAGGGGCACGGCGGTGCTGGCCCCGGCAGGCACCATGTTCTTGTTCAGCGCCTGGACCATGACCTGGCCCTCGTCGTTCTGCGTGCAGAACCAGAACATCTTGCTGATGGTCTTGCGCTGGGTGGTGCCGGTGCCGACCTTCTCCACCGTCTGGGTGGAGAACAGGCCCTTGATCTTCCTGCCGCCTTCGGGGCGGTAGACCGGGGCGTGTTCTTCCTGGGGCTGCTTGTCGTCCATCATGCAGGCTCGATCGGGTTGCAGGTGCTGGAGAACTCTGAAATGCAACGCTAGCACCGATGGCCCTTCACTGGCAAGCCTTCCAGGCAGACGGCGGCCTCCTGCCGTGATGTCCGGCGCCGATCATGCCCGGCGTGAAGATCCCTTGTCACCTTCGCATCTGGCAAATATGTGACCCGGGCTGAGAAGCTGTCAAAAAGTGAGTAAACACTTCTCATCTGTCGACAAAAACCGCCAGATACGTTAAGGCCCAGCCCATTGTGGGAAATGGGTCCAGGTCCGGGCGTCGGGCCTGTGACGCAGGCGGGCAACACGTGAACATCAGCGCAGGATTGAAGGGTGCCACATGGACAAGAAAGTGGGTGAGCGCATACGCTCGTTTCGCGAAAAGCAGAACTTAAGCCTGGCGGATCTCTCTGAGCGCACCGGCATGGACGTTGCCTTCCTGACCGCTGTGGAGTCCGAGGACCGCTACCCCTCCCTGGGCCCGCTCTTGAAGATAGCCCGGGCTCTGGGCTTGCGTCTGGGCACCTTCCTGGACGACCAGGTGAGCCGCGACCCGCTCATCGTGCGCCTGGCGGAACGGGGCGGCATGACCGCCGAGCTGTCCATGCACCAGAACGGCGACAGCCCCCCCAGCCATACCTACCACTCCCTGGGCCGGGGCAAGACCGACCGCCACATGGAGCCGTTTTTCATCGAGATGAACCCCGAGCCCGGGGCCGAGGCGGAGCTTTCCTCCCACGAGGGCGAGGAGTTCATCGTCGTCGTCAGCGGCCAGTTGCAGCTTGTCTTCGGCCGCGAGAAGAGCATCCTGGGCCCCGGCGACAGCATCTACTTCAACTCCGTGGTGCCGCACAACGTCTCCGCCGTGGGCGGGCCGGCCTCCATCTACGCCGTGCTCTACTTCCCGGAGTAACCCATGGCGCGCGACAAAGCCTTACGCGAAATCACCCTGGGCCAGATGCTGGCCGAGACCGTTGAACAATGGCCCAACCGCGACGCCGTGGTCTACGTGGACCGCGACTTCCGGCTGTCCTGGAGACAGTTCTCCGACCTGGTGGACGAGGTCGCCATGGGCCTCATGGCCCTGGGCGTGGGGCACGGCGAGAAGGTCGCCCTCTGGGCCAACAACGTGCCCCATTGGGTGGTCCTGCAGTTCGCCACGGCCAGGATCGGCGCGGTGCTGCTCACCGTGAACACCCACTACCGCCGCGCGGAGCTCGAATATCTGCTCAAGCAGTCCGAGTGCGAGAACATCCTGCTCATGGACGGCTTCCGCGACATCGACTACGTGGCCACCATCAACGACCTGGTGCCGGAGCTCAAGACGTGCGAGCGCGGGCGGCTCAAGACCGAGAAGTTCCCGCACCTCAAACGCGTGCTCTTCCTCGGCGTGGAGAAGCATCGCGGCATGTACACCATGCCCGAGATCCAGGCCCTCTCCGTCATGACCTCGCCCGAGGACTATGAGGCGCGCCAGGCCCAGCTTGACCCGCACGACGTGGTGAACATGCAGTACACCAGCGGCACCACGGGCTTTCCCAAGGGCGTGCAGCTGACCCACTACAACATCGGCAACAACGGCTACTGGATCGGCGAGAACCAGAAGTTCACGGAAGCAGACCGCCTCTGCCTCGGCGTGCCGCTGTTCCACTGCTTCGGCTGCGTGCTGGGCGTGCTGGCCTGCGTTTCCCACGGCACGGCCATGGTCTTCCTGGAGAACTTCGATCCGGTCATGGCCATGACAAGCGTGGAGCAGGAGAAGTGCACGGCCATCTACGGTGTGCCCACCATGTTCATCGCCATGCTGGAGCACAAGCTCTTCCCGCGCTTCGATCTGTCCTCCTTGCGCACCGGCATCATGGCCGGGTCGCCCTGTCCCATCGAGTTCATGAAGCGCGCCATCGACGAGATGCACATGCGCGAGATCACCATCTGCTACGGCCTGACCGAGGGCAGCCCGGTGATGACCCAGACGCGCATCGGCGACGACCTGCGCCAGATGACCGAGACCGTGGGCCGCGAGATGCCCGAGATCGAGGTGCGCATCGTCGACCCGGAGACCAATGAGGAGTGCGCGCGCGGCGTCATCGGCGAGATCTGCTGCCGGGGCTACAACGTCATGAAGGGCTACTACAACAACCCCGAGGCCACGGCCACGGCCATCGACGTAGACGGCTGGCTGCACTCCGGCGACCTGGGCACCATGGACGAAGAGGGCTACGTGACCGTCACCGGGCGCCTCAAGGACATGATCATCCGCGGCGGTGAAAACGTGTATCCGCGCGAGATCGAGGAGTTCCTCTACCGCATGGAGGGCATCATGGACGTGCAGGTGGCGGGCGTGCCCAGCCGCAAGTACGGCGAGGAGGTCGGCGCCTTCATCATCCTCAAGCCCGACGTGAGCCTGGAGCCCGAGGACGTGCAGGACTACTGCCGGGGCCAGATCTCGCGCTACAAGATCCCCAAGTACATCGCCTTTGTCGAGTCCTATCCCATGACCGCCAGCGGCAAGATCCAGAAGTACAAGCTGCGCGAGCTGGCCGCAGAGCTGTTCCCCCAGGCCATGCAGGAACCACCCAAGGCGTAAAGGAGAACCCAAGATGGAACAGGCTTACAAGGACATCGCCCCGCGGCTGCGCGGCCTGCGCGACGCCCTGGACTTGACCGTTGAGGAATTGGCCGCCAAGACCGGCGTGGACGCGCCCCTCATCCGCACCTATGAGGCGGGCACCACCGAGATTCCCGTGGGCTTCCTCATGAAGGTCGCCCAGTGCTGCCATGTGGACCTGACCGTGCTCATCAGCGGCATCGAGCCGCACCTGAGGGGGCACTCCCTGGTGCGCCGCGGCGAGGGCCTTTCTGTCGAGCGCCGCAAGGACTACGACTACAAGTCCCTGGCCTACCGCTTCTCGGGCAGCAAGATGGAGCCCTTCCTGATCACCGTGCCGCCCAAGGAGCCGTCTGAGATGACGCAGGTCGCGCACTCCGGCCAGGAGTTCATCCATGTCCAGGAGGGCCGCCTGGAGCTGCGCCTGGGCGAGGAAGTGCTGGAGCTTGCCCCCGGCGACTCGTTGTACTTCGACTCCCAGACCCCGCACGCCCTGCGCGGCCTGGACGGCAAGCAGGCCGTGTTCCTGGACGTGATCCTCTAACTCCCCCTGGAGCATCGTGATATGGAAAAATTGCGCGCGAAAAGCTACCGCGACTTCAAGGCGGCCTACAGGAACGACGTGCCAGAAGGCTACAACTTCGTCTTCGACTTCCTCGACCCCAAGGCCGTGGCCGAGCCTGCCGCCCCGGCTCTGATCCACGTGGACGATGCCGGAACCCGGCGCGAGTACTCCTTTGAGTTCTTCCGCGAGGAATCAAGCAAGCTCGCCAACGCGCTCGCTGCCAGCGGCCTCAAGAAGGGCGACCGGGTCATGCTGGTGCTCTACCGCCGCGTGGAATACTGGGTGTCCATGCTGGCGCTGGCACGCATCGGCGCGCTGCCCATTCCCTCGCCCTCGCTTCTCACCCCGCACGACATCGAGTTCCGGGTGAACTTCGCCCATGTCTCCTGCGTCATCTGCGAGGATTCCATCACCAGCCGCATGGAGGCCGCCCGGCCCAAGTGCCCGGACCTCCGGCTCCTGGTGCAGGTGGGCTCCCAGCCTGCCGGGAAATCGGTTCCGGCTGGCTGGAGCGACTATGAAACGCTCAAGGCCACCGGCGCTGGCGAATTCCCGCGCAAGGCCGACTCCCCCGGCGGCGACGACCCCATGGTCATCTTCTTCTCCTCCGGCACCACGGGCATGCCCAAGATGGTGCTGCACACCTACACCTATCCCCTGGGCCACCTGACCACCGGCACCTACTGGCACGACCTGGAGTCCGGCGATCTGCACCTGACCCTGTCCGACACCGGCTGGGCCAAGAGCGTCTGGGGCAAGTTCTACGGCCAGTGGCTGGCCGGGGCCGTCATCTTCGTCTGGGATTTCCGGGGCAAGTTCGAGCCGCGCGAGCTTTTGCGCATCCTCTCCGAACACAAGATCAGCACCTTCTGCGCGCCGCCCACGGTCTACCGCTTCCTGGTGCGCGAGAACCTGCGCGAGTTCGACCTCTCGTCCTTGCGCCATTGCACCACCGCAGGCGAACTCTTGAACGACTCCGTGTTCGCCGACTGGCAAAAGGCGCTGGGCCTGCCCATCTTCGAGGGCTATGGCCAGACCGAGACCACGCTGCAGGTGGCCACTTTGCCCTTCATGAAGCCCAAACCCGGCTCCATCGGCCGGGCAATGCCGGACTGGGACATCGTGCTCTTGAACGCCGAGGACCAGCCCTGCAATCCCGGCGAGGAGGGCGAAATCTGCATCCGCCTGAAGAGCGAGAAGTCCACCGCAGGCATCCCCGGCCTGTTTGCAGGCTACCTGGACGAGCCGGAGCGCACGGACAAGGTGGTCTACGGCGGATTCTACCACACCGGCGACAAGGCCTGGGTGGACGAGGACGGGTACTTCTGGTTCCTGGGCCGCACCGATGACCTCATCAAGAGCTCCGGCTACCGCATCGGGCCCTTTGAGGTGGAGAGCGCGCTGGTCAGCCACGACGCGATCGTCGAGGCCGCCGTCACCGGCGTGCCCGACCCCGTGCGCGGCATGGCGGTCAAGGCCACTGTTGTGCTCGGGGCAGGCTACGCGCCCAGCGACGCGCTGACCAAGGAGCTGCAGGACCACGTGAAGACCATCACCGCGCCGTACAAATACCCGCGCATCATCGAGTACGTGACTGAGCTGCCCAAGACCATCAGCGGCAAGATCAAACGCGGCGAGATCCGCGCGCGCGACTTGGAACGCATGAATATGTAAGAGAAGAGCCTCCGGCGGCCAGGGGCGCTGCCCCTGGGCCCCGCTGGGGGACTTGAAGTCCCCCAGACCCCCACATTGCGCCGAGCGGGCTGTTTCAGGAGGAACCTGAAGCAGCCCGCTCGGCTTTTGCGGGATAAGGGAGGGCAAGAGCAGGCATGCCGTTCCAGTCCGTGTCACCGCCCTTTGCGCCCAAGGGGGCGAGAGCGGTGAAGCGCCCGGTGTCGGTATTGTAGTCCCGCCGCCCTTCAATACGATTGGGGCGCGTCAGGCCTGTGTCGGCATCAAAGAGCCCGCCCGCGAAGCCGATGGGCAGAGTCACTGGCCCTTGAAGCCCCCAAAGGGGGTTGCCGAAGCTGTCGTATTGCATAGTCTGTACAATATGGCCATCCGTGGCGGCAAGGGCCAGCGGCGTGCCGAGCTGGTCGCAGAGCAGGAAGTACAAGTCTTTGCCGTTGGTCAGCCCCACCGGGGTGCGGCCTTCCAGATAGGCGAACATCCACCACTGCTGGCCGTCGTGAAATTTCGAGAGTCGTAGCGCCCCTGCTTGTTGCAGGCGCAACGGGCGGGTTGACAGGGTTTGGGCGAGGCTGAGCGGAGCGGGCCTTCTCCTGCGGTTGACTCCCCCCGCCCCTGTCGCATAAAGAGATGCAAGCCGTCGTGCCAGGGTCGCGGGAGAGTGCCGCGCCCGGCGTGTTTTTTTGCGGCAACCCGCGCCCAGAGGGCAACCCATGGGGGAGGAAGCATGACCGAGACCAGCGCCACTCAATTGCCGGAAGACGCCCTGCCGGAAGGTGTCGAGCGCCAGCGCATGGACGTGGACATCGCCTGCGTGGGCTTCGGCCCGGCCATGGGCGGCTTCCTGCACACCCTGTCCCAGGGCCTGCTGAACGAGGACGGCACCCCCGTGGCCGAGAGCAAGGCCATGCCCGGCATGCCGCCCCAGGTCATCTGCTACGAGCGCGCCGACGACATCGGCTTTGGCGTGTCCGGCGTGGTCACCAAGGGCCGGGGCATCCGCGCCAGCTTCCCGGACCTCGACCTCTCGCAGATCCCCCTGGCCACCGAGGTCAAGCACGAGGAGGTCGTGTACCTGCTCGATCCCCTTGGCGTCAGCCGCAGGCCAACGCTCCTGCGCATCAAGGACAAGGCCATCCGGGCCTTTGGCCTGGCCAAGGACCATGCGTACAAGTTGCCGTACATCCCGAATTTCTTGTGCAAGGAGCCTGGCTTCCTGCTGTCCATGGGCCAGTTCAACCAGTGGGCGGGCGGGCAGATCATGGGCCAGGGCCTGGCGCAGATTTGGCCCGGAACTCCCGTGGCCGAGCCCATCATGTTCGACCAGGTGGTGGTGGGCGTGCGCCTGCAGGACCAGGGCGTGGACAAAAACGGCAAGCCAGAGGCCGGGTTCATGCCCGGCATGGACATTAGAAGCCAGCTCACCGTGGTGGCCGACGGACCCGTGGGCGCCGTGGGGCGGCACCTGGACGAGAAGCTGGGCCTGCCCGCAGGCAACCACGCCCGCGAATGGGCCGTGGGCATGAAGATGGTGGTGGACCTGCCCGAGGGCTGCGAGCTCAAGGAGGGCATGGTGCTGCACACCCTGGGCTACCCCGAGCCGGAGATCTTCGGCTTCCTTTACGTCTACCCCGGCAACATCGCCAGCCTCGGCATCTTCGTGCCGTCCTGGTACGACTCCCCGGTGCGCACCGGCTACCGCTACCTCCAGCACTGGATGCAGCACCCCTACCTCTGGAAGCACCTGAAGGGCGGACGCATGCGCTCCTGGGGCGCCAAGAGCCTGCAGGAGTCCGGCCGCAAGGGCGAGCCGCACCTCGTGGGCGACGGCTTCGCCCGCATCGGCGAGGGCAGCGGCACCACCAACGTGCTGACGAACTCCGGCTTCGACGAGGCCTGGACCAGCGGCGTGCTCTTGGGCGTCAGCGTGCTGGAGCTCTTGAAGGACGGCAAGCCCTTCACCAAGGACAATCTGACGCGCACCTACGTGCGCCGCCGCCGCGACTCCTGGCTGGAGCGCGAGGCCAAGATCGCCGAGAAGGCGCGCGACGGCTTCCAGGTGGGCGTGCTGCAAGGCCTTATCGGCACGGTGCTGACCGGGCTTTCCGGCGGCAAGGCCTTCTGGCCCGGCGCGAGCAAGAAGCCGCACGAGCGTATCCCGAGCCTGGAGGAATTCTTCCGTGGCCGCATCCCGGCGGACGAGATCGCCCGCATCCGCAAGGAATGCACGCAGAAGGGCCTGCCGCTGCATGGCGCGCTCATGGACCGCCTGGGCTGGCCCGCCATCGAGTTTGACGGGCAGTTGCTCGTGTCGCACCAGGACGCGCTCTTGATGGGCGGCAAGGTCCAGGCCCCCGGAGGCTACCGCGACCACGTGACCTTCAAGAGCAGCAACGTGTGCAGGGCCTGCGACGAGAAGGTCTGCATCGAGGCCTGCTCCGGCCAGGCCATCACCACCAACCCGGAGGGCGGCGTGCCGCTGTTCGACCGGGAGAAGTGCGTGCACTGTGGGGCCTGCATCTGGAACTGCAGCAAGCCCGCGCCAAAGGGCGGCGAGGCAGCCAACCTGAGCTTCGGCTCCGGCGCCGGCGGCCTGCATTCGGCGGAGAATTAGCGAGAGCGCGGGGCGAACCGGGGCGGGGAACCTATTGGGAAAAAGGTTCCCCGCCCCGGACCCCACCCCTCCCAAACCTATTGCATGGGTGAGGGGGGGCGAGCGTAAGCGATACGAGAAAGTACCCCCCTTTTGCCGGCCCTAAAAAAAGTTTGGGAAGGGTGGAGGGGGTTCGGGGGAGGAGGGAAACTTTTTCCAAAAAGTTTC
>Ga0180007_10002329_pt1 | contig 22880 bp, 21 predicted proteins | sample MM_PC_MetaG_FD_121122 | JGI IMG/M metagenome (GOLD analysis project Ga0180007, IMG submission 121122) | Groundwater microbial communities from the Aspo Hard Rock Laboratory (HRL) deep subsurface site, Sweden - MM_PC_MetaG | ecosystem: Environmental > Aquatic > Deep subsurface > Groundwater... | reverse complement strand
GCGTTGGAAATTATCGTGCCTAAAGCGGAACCGGCAACGCCCATTTTCGGAATGGGCCCGGGGCCGATAATAAGAATGGGAACGATAATTATATTCAAAGTGGTAGACACTATTAAAAGGTAAAGCGGCGTTTTTGCATCCCCCAAGCCTCTTAAAACTCCGCTGAACCAGTTATACATGAAAGTAAAAATCAAACCGGACAGAGTAACCGTTAAAAATATATTGGACATGGGTTTGATTTCATCCGGCGTGTTAAGCAGGCTTAATAATGGTTTACTGAAAATTATTCCAAGTGCAGAAATAAAAATGCAAAGAAAGCCCGTGCTGATGAACGAATTTGTAAGTACTTTCGACAAATATTTCATATTCTTAGACCCAAAAGCATGGCCTACAAGAATATTTGTAGCCATAGCAAGGCCTATTATCGCAGATACAAGCAAAAATATCATAGGGACGGTCGTGGAAACCGCGGCAAACGCCTGGTGTCCTATCAGCCTGCCAACCCAGATAGCGTCAACCACGCTGTACATGGCCTGCAATAAATTTGCCAATAGCATTGGTACAGTGAAATAAACAAGTTGTTTTAATATACTTCCTTCAGTAAAGTCTCTCATTAACCCGTCCAATTCAATTTGATTTTTAGGCAACGGCTTCAAGCGTAACTGGCGAATCCATGGAAAATACCGGTTTTAATGCGCTTAAAAAAATATAGCTATTACAAATAGATTTTTGGTAAATTTGTTTTTCATTGAATCTCCCGACATATGTCTATTTTGAGATTGGCTTACCGCATTTCGGGCATTTTAACGAAGAAGGCCTGAACCCGGGCTTTGACGGAACCGGGGTTTGGCACGAACTGCAAATACCTGCTATACCGCTGGTACCTGAATTGCGCGTTTCGGTTTTGTTTCCGCTGTGATAACTTTTGTCGAAACTGTTTTCTTTTCTGGTAGGGTTTTGAGAATTTCTTGCCGGCATAATTTAGTCTCCTTTGTCTATTATATCGTATTCTCCGCTGAAGGGCCAAAAAAACATTATCCTGAATTTTGCATTAGCGCTTTTATCTACAATCCAGCCTTTTAATATTCACATAGCCAGCTGTTTTTTAACTCAGGTAATTTATTCGCGCAATACGCATTAAACGCAATAAAAAACAGCAATAGCTCAGAAATTCTTTTCCTGGTGTGTTATTTATACAATAAACAGAGCAGTAATTCAAGGCAGAAAAACGGTTCTGAAAAACGGTTCACTTTTAATTCTTAACTGACAATCCTTCTGGAATCCTTCTGAAATACTTCTGAAAAACTTGAAAATTCTCAACCAAAATGTTAGAATAAACGGATAATTTCAAAATGGCTGCGTAGCTCAGTGGTAGAGCAGCGGTTTCATAAGCCGCGCGCCGTGGGTTCGATCCCCTCCGCAGCCAAATCATCCTGAGCGTAGCGAAGGATTCTTCCTTAGTGAAAAAAATTCTCTTTATATCCCTTATTTTTTGTTTTGCGCTGCCGGTTTTCCCGGCAGAAAAAATCCAGGTCATTTCCAACGGGGACCTGAAAGGCTTTTATCGCATCAGGGTTTACAACGATATAAAATATTTTTCGCTTAAAGACATTTCCAATGTCTGTTCCGGCGGAATTAACTGGTATAAGATTTCCGGAAAAGTTGTTTTCACCCTAAACACCCACCACATAACATTTTATCTAAAATCAAAAGACGTTTTAATCGATTCAAACAAATATACCTTGCCGTTTCCCACATATATGGTTTCAAGCGATCTTTACATACCCCTGGATTTTTTCCTGAGCATTAAATTCGCTGAAGCTTCCGGCCACAGGGTCGAATATGACCCGGAACAAAATATTCTAAGTTTTGAAAGCGCGGTCAACGTTTACCCGCCCAGAGTATATTCTTTTGAAGGTTTTACCCAGATCAATTTTGAAATGACTGAAAAACTGGCCTACGATATCCAGAAAAAAGCGAAAAATGACTACCAGGTTGTATTTTTCCGCGGCAAAACAGTTACCGACAAACTTTATTTCCAAAACGACCATATAAAAAATATTTCCATTTCTAATGCGCATAACCAGGCTATGTGCAGGTTTAAACTCACCGACGGCAAACTTGAAATAAAACCAAGCTATCTTGAAAATCCTTTGAGGCTTGTCTTAAATATTTCACCGCCCGGAGTTGAAGTGAGCACATCCGGTTCCGAAGGGCTTGCTATTGCGGGAAGCACTGTCCCCGTAGCGGCAGTTGTTATCCCAAAACCTGAAGAAAAGATACAAACCATTCCCGCGGCTGGTATGCCCGCAAAAGCGCTTACAATAGTCGTTGACGCCGGCCACGGCGGAGACGATCCCGGGGCGGTCGGCCCGAACAACTCCAGGGAAAAAGACATAAACCTGGCCATTGCAAAAGGAGTTGCAAAATTACTTTCCCGGGACGGTTATAAAATAATTCTTACCCGCCAGGACGACACTTTTATCCCTCTTGTCGACAGGACACAAATTGCCAACGAAAACAACGCTAATTTTTTCGTCTCCATACATTGCAATTCAAATTCTAAAAAAAAGCAGCAGGGTTTTGAAATATATTTCCTTTCAGAAAACGCCAGTGACCCCGATGCATCCGCTGTTGTGGCGCGGGAAAACGCTGTTGTAAAGCTTGAAGGAAACCCCACGGTAAAAAAGGAAAAAATTCAAACACTCCTTTGGGCTATGGTAATGAATGAATATATGAATGAGTCTTCGGAGCTTTGTTCTTACATTACCGAAGATGTTACGTCCAGGATAAAAATAAATAACCGCGGAATTAAGCAGGCCGGTTTTTATGTTTTAAGGGGCGCGCAAATGCCGGCGGTACTGATTGAATGCGCCTTTTTGTCCAATCCGAAAGAGGAAATTAAATTACGTACGAGAAAATTCCAGAAAGATATGGCCGACTCTATTTACGCGGGCATAAAAAAGTACATATACAAAAAAAATCTTGACCGGTAGGACCGGTGAGAGAGGAAAAATGAAAGTAAACAACCATCTTCCAGTCGGAGTTTTTGATTCGGGTGTAGGCGGCTTGACAGTTGTAAAAGAAATATTTAAACAACTCCCGAATGAATCCCTGGTATATTTCGGGGACACGGCCCGGGTGCCTTATGGCAACAAATCCAAGGAAGTTGTAGAAAAATTTTCACTTCAAATTCTTAATTTTCTACACAAACAAAGAGTCAAATTAATCGTGGTCGCCTGCAATACGGCGTCGGCCTATGCCCTTGAAACAATCAGAAAAAACACAAAACTGCCTGTTCTGGATGTAATAGAACCGGGAGCAAAAAAAGCAGTTGAAATAACCTGCAATGACAAAATCGGGATAATCGGCACTGAGGGAACTATAAAAAGCCAGGCCTATGACAAAGCGGTTAACAGATTTGCGGATATAAGAGACGTAAGGATCTTTTCCCAGGCCTGCCCGCTGTTTGTTCCTCTTGTCGAAGAAGGCTGGGCCGATGATTCGCATAAAAAAATAGTGAAGGATGTTGCTAAAAAGTATCTTACGCCGCTTAAGCGTTTGAAAATAGATTCCCTAATCCTGGGCTGCACCCATTACCCCTGGCTTGAAAATATTATAGCCGAAATAATGGGCAAGAAGGTAAAACTTGTAAGTTCCGCTTATGAAACAGCATGTTCTGTTAAAGAAACTCTTTACGGCGAAGGGATGCTTTCGGAACTTAAAACTGTACAGCATAAATTTTTCTTCAGTGACGCTCCTGAAAAAGCGATTATGTTCGGAAATAAATATTCCGTTAAATATATGGATGCAACTAACGTAAAAAAAATAGATATAGAGGCTTATAGCCCAAAATAAATAAGGAATGTACCCCATAGCCTTCCAAACGGCTAACATGGGGTATGAAAGAGGTACCATGTACAGCGTAACAATTATCACAAGTTTTTCCGGCGCGCACCATTTAAGAAACTATAAAGGCAAATGCGAAAACCTGCACGGGCATAATTGGAAGGTGGAAACGACTGTTTCCGGTACTGCTCTGAATAAAAGCGGGCTGCTCCTTGATTTTACGGATTTGAAAATAATCGTTAACGAGCTGTTGGAAAATTTCGACCACAAGCACCTGAATAAAGTAAAACCATTTGATAAACTCAACCCGACCTCGGAAATAATAGCAAAATACATCCATAATGAAATAAAAAACCGGATCCAGAATGATTATTCAAAGCTGGAATTGTCAAAAATAAGAATTACCGTTTGGGAAAGCGACAGGCAGTGGGCGAGTTATACAGAATGACACTAAATAGATAATTGGATAAAACAAAAAAGATAATTAGATTATGAAAAAAGCAGTTATATTACTTTCCGGAGGGCTGGATTCTGCAACAGCTCTTTACTATGCGAAAGCCGGGGGTTATAAAACACATTGCCTGATTTTTGATTACGGCCAGAAACACAAAAAAGAAATTGAACAGGCAAAAAAAATAGCAAAAATATCCGGTTCGCAATATTCGGTTATAAAATTTCAACTTCCCTGGAAAGGCAGTTCTTTGACAGACAAAACGAAAAAAATTCCCAGTCATAAATTAAATGAAATAGGCAGGCTGGGAATTTTGCCTTCAACCTATGTGCCTGCAAGAAATACAATTTTCCTTTCTTTCGGGCTTTCTCTGGCAGAAACCATAAAGGCCCGGGCAATTTTCATAGGCGCAAACGCCCTTGATTTCAGCGGTTACCCGGATTGCAGGCCGAAATATTTTTCAGCCTGGTCAAACCTCATAAAATCCCTCGGGCTTCGCAGCAGCAAAATTAAAATTGCAGCGCCGCTTATAGCTAAAACAAAAAGTGAAATAGTAAAACTAGGGCTAAAACTCAAAGTCCCTTATTCTCTTACCTGGTCCTGTTATGCCGGCGGTAAAAAACCGTGCGGGAACTGTGACTCCTGCAAACTTAGAGAAAAAGGTTTTAGCGAACTGAAATTAAATGATCCAAGCAATTAAGAATTATTTTATTACCGGAAAAAAAGTCCTTGCTACAATACGTTTTAATTCCCAACCCTATACAGATGAGGTGAAAAAATGGCTGGAGAAACCATGGGAAAAATAACAAAATTGAATTATGATGTAAGAAAAGTTTACGAAGTAACGCCGGAAGCGCTTCAAGCAATTGCTTATGAGTATCCGGGTAAAAAAATCGAGGTAACTACATCCACCGATGAGTTCACCTGCGTATGCCCCTGGAGCGGCCTGCCGGATTTTGCAAAAATCAGCATTACGTATGTACCGGACAAAAAACTTGTTGAATTGAAATCATTGAAAATGTATTTACAGTCCTACAGAAACGCCGGAATTGTGCACGAAAGCGTTGTAAACAGAATACTTGAAGATTTAGTTAAATGCTGTGCCCCGCAGGAAATGACGGTTGAAGCGCTTTTCAATTCCCGCGGCGGAATAATAACAAAAGTAATCGCAGCATATAAAAAATAGAGGGGAAAAAATGTTTAAACGATTTCAACATATTCACATGATAGGCCTAGGCGGGGTAGGGATGTCGGGAATTTCTGAAGTGCTTATAAACCTGGGCTACAAGGTCAGCGGTTCAGATAAGCTCTGTACTGAAACCACAAAACATCTTGAAAAACTGGGCGCAAAAATATTTTATTGCCATAAAGCGGGCAACGTTAAAAATCCTGATGTGGTCGTCACTTCCACTGCGATAGCAAAAAACAATCCCGAAGTTGTTGAAGCCCATAAGCGTAAAATTCCGGTTATCCCCCGCATAGAAATGCTTGCAGAGATTGCGCGTTTGAAATATACTGTAGCTGTTGCCGGAACCCATGGAAAAACTACTACAACCTCTATGACCTCCCTGGTTCTGCAGTACGGCGGGCTGGACCCCACTGTTGTAATAGGCGGGCGCGTAAAAAATTTCGGATCTTTAGGAGCTAAATTAGGCAAGGGTGATTTTTTAGTAGCAGAAGCTGACGAAAGCGATGGTTCATTCCTTAAACTTTCACCAACGATTACAATTGTCACAAATATTGACGACGATCACCTCGATTATTATAAAACTTTTGAAAACTTGAAAGAAGCTTTTATTAAGCATATAAACAGCATCCCCTTTTACGGATTTGCCATATTATGCGTTAATGACCCCGTTGTCAAATCAATTTTAAACAGAGTAACAAGAAAGTATTTTACTTACGGCCTTGTTCCCCAGGGAACAAATGTGGACGCTGATTTTACTGCAAAAAATATAAAATTAGGGCCCCAGGGCAGCATTTTTGATGTTTATAGCAACAAAAAATTAGTCGGAAATTTCGCTCTAAACGCTTCCGGCGCGCACAATGTCCAAAATGCGCTCTCTTCAATTTGCTGCGGGCTGGAACTGGGAATATCTATCCAGAAAATAAAAAATGCGCTGAAAGATTTTGGCGGCGTAGGCAGGCGCCTGGAAATAAAGGGAAGAATCGGCCTGGCAGGCGAAAAAGAAGAAATTATATTTATAGATGATTACGGGCATCACCCTACGGAAATACTTGCTACGTTAAAAGCCCTGAAAAACAGTTACCCTTCAAAAAGAGTAGCTGCCATCTTCCAGCCGCATAGATATTCGCGCACAAAAATACTTTATAAAAAGTTTGGAAAAGTATTTGGTAACGCGGATCTTGTCCGGCTGTGCGAAATTTACCCGGCCGGCGAGAAACCCTTACCCGGTGTTTCTGCCAAATTAATTTTAAATGAAGTAAAAAAACACCATAAAAATATTCAACTGTTCAATTTTGACAGTTTTGTTAAAGAAATCAGGCCCGGAGATGTAGTATTGACCCTTGGAGCAGGGGACGTCTGGAAATTAAACGGAAAAATCCAGGAATGCGCAAAAAAGTGAACTAGTGAAACTGAAAATAAAACAGGAATTTTCTGGCCGGGGTTTTGAAATAAAATTTGATGAACCCCTTGCGAAACATACAACATTCCGCACTGGCGGGCCCGCGGCGGCTTACCTGGAGGCAAAATCTGTTGAAAATATTGCCGATGCTTTGGCTATTTCAAAAACTAATTCATTTCCTGTTTTTTTTATCGGCGCCGGTTCAAATGTTCTTTTTAGCGATAGCGGTTTTGACGGCATTGTTATCAGGTTAAAAGATAAGTTCGGCGGACTGGAATTTATCGAACAGGCAAATAATATTTTAGTAAAAGCCGGGGCAGGCGTTACATTGCCATTGCTGGTTAAAAAATGCGCGGATTCAGGCGCCTCCGGCCTGGAAGCGCTTGCAGGCGTTCCGGGTACCGTAGGAGGCGCTCTTGTAATGAACGCAGGGACCCGCAGCGGCACTATTTCGGACAAACTTGTAAAAGTTACTATCGTAAACTCAACCGGAGCTTTAGTTGACTTGAAAAAAGAAGAGGTTGTTTTTGATTACAGGCATTCAAGCCTTGAAGGACAGATCATACTGTTTGCGGAATTTCTTTTAGCTAAAACACCAAAAGAAGCTATCGTCAAACGAATTACTGAAAATATGATTAAGCGCTCCGAGACTCAGCCTTTGGGCACCCTTAACGCCGGTTCAATTTTTAAAAATCCCAAAAATAAGCAGGCCGGCAGGATTATCGAAGACTGCGGGCTGAAAGGGTTCAAAATTGGCGGAGCCCAGATCAGCCAGAAGCATGCAAATTTTATTATCAATACCGGCAATGCCAAATCGAGCGATATTTTGCAAATTATCGATACTATAAAAACTAAAGTTAAGGAAAAATTTGGAATTGAACTGGAAACAGAAATAAAAATTGTGTGAAGGACTATTTATGAACGTTAAAAACCTGAAGAGCAAAAGAATCGGCGTGCTGTACGGCGGATGGTCAGCTGAAAGGGAAATCAGCCTGAAAAGCGGCGAAGCTGTCATTAACGCGCTCAAAAAAGGCGGCTACAAGGCCGTTCCCATTGATGTTGACAGGAATTTTGCCACCAAACTTCCCGGATTCAAAATTGATATCGCATTCATAATCCTGCACGGGCCTTTTGGCGAAGACGGTACTATACAGGCCGTACTGCAGACAGCCGGGATTCCCTACACAGGATGCGGCGTTTTATCCAGCGCGCTGGCTATGAACAAAATATTTTCAAAAGAAATTTTTGATTTCAATAAAATCCTCACGCCAGAGTGGACTGTAATCAGCAAAACGCAAACCAAAGACAATAACCTGCGTGTTGAATCGCTGGGTTATCCCTTAGTCGTAAAACCCGCTACGCAGGGCTCGGCTATAGGCGTAACTATTGCAAAAAATAATGCAGAATTCAAAAAAGGATTGCGGCTTGCGCTGAAATTTGACGATCAGATTTTGGTAGAAGAATATATTCCCGGGAAAGAGCTTACTGTAGGCATTCTGGGCAATAAAGTGCTGCCGGTAGTAGAAATTGTTCCCATAAAGGGTAAATTTTACGACTTCAAAGCCAAATATGCAAAAGGCGGCTCAAAACATATTGTCCCGGCCAAGCTTGATAAGGAAACTACAAAACTGGTTCAGGCTGCAGCAAAAAAAGCTTTTGATGCCGTAGGATGCAAGGCAGTTGCGAGAATTGATTTTCGTTTAACGCCCGACAATAAGCCCTACATTCTGGAGATAAATACGCTGCCCGGGCTTACCCAGACATCTTTATTGCCGGATGCTGCAAAAGCCGCGGGTTTCAGTTTTTTAGAAATGGTGCTGGAGATAATAAAGGGCTCTCTATAAATTATGTTTAAACGAAAATCAAAAAGCAGGTTCATTCCCAAGGCAAGGGCCTCAAACAAGTTCACCCCGAGATACAGGCATCATTTCAGGGTAAGGACTAAAATCCTCAGACGAACAGTGTCAAGAACAACAAATAATATTAAGGTCATTTTAACAGCTGGGATTATTTCATTCGGGCTGGTATTCGGCGCTTATAAACTTTACAATTTTCTTTTTATGACAACAAAATTCAACATAAAAAATATCTCGGTTGAGGGCCTCAAATCAATCCCTGAACAAAAATTTTATGAAATCCTGCCGGTTAAACCCGGGGACAACCTTTTTAAAACCTATTTTATGAAAACAGAAAAAAGGATAATAACGGAATTTCCCGTGGTTAAAACACTTTCCATCCGCAGGGACATTCCCGACACGATCAGGTGTATTGTTACTGAAAGAAAACCGGTTGCCTGGCTGAAAGATAACTCTGAAACAAGATTTGTTGACAACGAAAATGTCTGTTTCACGGTTGAAACCAGCACTCCGCAAACGGTGCCATATATTGAAGTTGAATCTGACATTACCCGCAAGCAGGCTGTGCAGTTGCTTGATTACTTGAAATGCAGGAAAAACAATTTGTATTTAAGCACATTAAAATTGTATAATGTGAGGGACCGAGTTACGCTTGTTTTGAACGATAATACAAAGATTTTCTGGGGATTTCCCGATAGGGAAGAATTCGAAGCAAAATTGGATTATCTTGAAAAAACCCTTAAAAAAGCAAAAACAGATTTTGCAAATATCGAGTATATAGACCTCAAACTCTTCCAAGAAGGAAGAATAGTAGTTAAGCCCCGGGAGGCAAGATGGCAAGAGAAGAATTAATTTGCGGCCTGGATATAGGCTCAAGCCAGATAACCTGCGTTGTAGGTAAAACCGATGCCTACAAAGATTCCATAGAAGTTGTTTCCTCATCCAGAATAGCCTGCCGAGGCGTTATCGGCGGGGTGGTAGTAAACATTAATGAAACCGCTTTGGGAGTAAAAAAAGTTATTGAAGAAGCGGAAGAAAAAATTGACGCAATGATCCACGATGTCTATTTAGGCATCCGCGGTTCGCACGTAGAAACAGTAAACAATAAAGGCGTTCACGCTATTTTAAGGACCGACAAAGAAATTACCGCAGAAGATGTCACCAGCGTAATAGAAAATGCAAAAGCGATCCCCATGTCTTCCGACAGGGTTATAATAGACACAATCCCGCAGCAATTTCAGATTGACAGGCAAAAAGGAGTTCACGATCCTACCGGAATGGAAGGCAACCACCTGGAAGTAAATATACATATTATCACCGCATCCAGCACAACTTTAAATAACATTTATAAATCTGTGGCCCAGGCGGGATTTTCGATAATCGAGCCTCCTGTTTACGGGCTTGTTGCCGTTGGCAATGTTGTAGTTACCAATGAAGAAAAAGAGCTTGGCTGCCTGATGGTAGATTTAGGCGGACAGACAACCGGCCTGGTTTTTTACGGTGAAAACTGTATTAAATCCAGCAAAGAACTTACTATAGGCTGCGACTTGATTACAAAAGATATTTCTCACGGATTAAAGACTTCCCTCCTGCAGGCAAAGGAAATTAAGGAGCGCCACGGTGTTGCTTTTCCCAGCATGCTTAAAGGAAATGAAAATATTGATTATATCGGCGTTGACGGCAGGATAATGAAAACAACAAACAGAAAAGAGTTAGCCGAATACATTGCGTCGCGGCTCGAAGAGCTTTTTGAAAAAATATCCGAAGAGATTGAGAACCAGGATATAACACCTCCGGGAATTATTCTTACCGGCGGCGGATCCATGCTTGAAGGTATCGATAAAGCCTGTGAAAAAGTTACGGGCATAGAAACCCGCCTTGGGCTACCGCAGGGCATAAGAGGGCCCAACGAGATAACTTCAAACCCCGCGTTCGCAACAGCAATTGGATTATTGAAATATAGCCCGGGCCAGGAAGAAACCCGCAGGCCGGGAATGAAAAGTATCAGCAGGATGCCCATGTGGCGTAAACTAAGGGACATGTTTAAGTGAAAATAAAATTACGTTTTGATTCTGAACCTTCCAATGATAAAGGCGCCATAATAAAAGTTGTCGGAGTAGGCGGCGCCGGCGGAAATGCCGTTAACAGGATGATTGCAACAGGAGTTAAGGGCGTTGAGTTCATTGTTGCCAATACTGACAAACAGGTTCTTTTAAAATCTGAAGCACCCATAAAAATTCAAATAGGGCCCAAGCTTACCCGCGGGCTGGGTGTCGGCGGAGACCCCGAAAAAGGCAGAAAAGCCGCCGAAGAAAGTTATGAAGAGATTAAAAGCGAGCTAGCCGGCGCAGACATGGTTTTTGTTACGGCGGGCATGGGTAAAGGGACCGGAACCGGCGCGGCTCCTCTGGTCGCAGAAATTGCAAAATCCCTGGGAGCTTTGACGGTGGGCGTAGTAACAAAACCTTTCAGTTTTGAAGGGGACCTAAAAGCAAACCTGGCAGAAGAAGGCATAACAAAAATACGTGAAGTTACAGATACTCTTCTTGTTATACCAAACGCAAAATTAGAAGGAATTAAAGAAAATATAACATTACCTGAAGCATTCCGCCTCGCCGACGATGTTTTAAGGCAGGCAATCCAGTCTATTACCGATGTGATAACTTCAACCGGCGAAATGAATATCGATTTTGCCGACGTTAAAAAAATGATGTCAGGCGCGGGTGAAGCCCACATGGGTGTCGGTGAAGGCGAAGGCCCGACGCGCACAATCGATGCAGTCACGATGGCTTTAAGGTCGCCGCTTTTTGAAAATGTAACCATAGAAGGCGCAAAAGGAGTGCTCGTTAACTTTACAACCGCACCTGACCTTACTTTAGTTGAGTTCACTGAGGCCATGGAATTGATAAAAGAACTCGTAAGTTCCGACGCTATTACGCATTTCGGCCATGTAATAGCGCACGACCTGGGAACAAAGATAAAAGTTACAGTCATAGCTACTGGATTCCCTGTCAGCAAATCTTATGGTTCAAAAAGACGCACAATACTGCCGGCAGAATCTGAAAATAGAAAAAGCAACGCGCCTTCCCTTAACTCCATAAGCATGATTGATTCTGAAGATATGGGAAAACCGGCATATTTACGTTTTAAAAATAGAAAATTAAAATAACTTTTGAGGAAAAACTATGGAACTGTTAACATTATTTGATGAAATGTTAAGAAAAGGCGCTTCCGATATGCATATAAGGGCGAATTCCAGGCCCTATTTGAGAATTGACGGTGATCTTCACCCGATTGATGAAAATGTTATTGTGCAGGGCTCTGAAATTGAACAGATGATTTCAGGTTTGATGAACGAAGGACAAAAAAGAGCATTTTACTCAAAGTATGAATGCGACCTTGCCGTAACCATGGAAAACAAAGGCCGGTTCAGGATAAATGTATATAAACAAAGAGGCGAACTTAATATTGCTATCAGGCATGTTCCTATTCAAATACCTACAATCGAACAATTGGGTTTGCCTAACGTAATTAAAAAACTTGCTGAAAATGACAGAGGGCTGGTGCTGGTAACCGGGCCAACCGGATGTGGAAAATCTTCCACGCTGGCATCAATGATCGACCATGTTAATACAAACTTTGCTTATCACATTATCACGATAGAAGATCCGCTTGAGTTTATTCACAATGATAAAAAATCCATTATCAGCCAGAGAGAACTTAATATAGATACACTTAATTATCCGGAGGCTCTGAAAAATGTCGTTCGCCAGGACCCCGATGTAGTGCTTATCGGAGAGATGCGCGACCTGGATACAATGCAGGCGGCTATGACAGCCGCTCAGCTGGGGCATTTTGTTTTATCTACAATCCACACCATAGATACTATCCAGACTGTAAGCAGGGTTGTTGATATGTTTCCTCCTCACCAGCAAACGCAGATTAGATATCAGTTTGCGGATACGCTTAAAGGCATAATTTCCCAAAGGCTTATACCCAAGGCAAACGGCAAAGGGCTGGTGCCGGCTGTTGAGGTGCTTGTTGCAACGCCGATAGTTAAAAAATATATTGAAGAGAATAATCTTTCCGAACTAAAGAATATAATAAAGCAGGGCCAATATTACGGCATGCAGATGTTTGACCAGGCAATTTTAAAGCTTTATCAGGAAGGAAAAATAAAGCTGGAAGACGGCCTGGCAGCAGCTACCAGCCCGGAAGACCTGCTGCTTTCTGTCAGAGGAATCCAGTCCTCTGTTGAATCAGCGACTGTTATTACTTCAGGCATAACCCTGGAACGCTTTGATAATAAGAAGTAATGTGGAAGACCGAAGGCAACCTCGCATTCAGTACGCTCATCTCATGCTTCGATTCGCGGATAACCCATTTCACTACAACAAAACTTTCAGGAAATATTACCCACCCCTTATTAACTTCATCCAAACAAGTCCACGATAAAAAAATAAAAATTGTTAAGAGTATTTCCGATGCGCATAGCTATGAAGGCTATGACGGTTTTATTACCGGAGTAAAAGGAATTCCTTTAGGAATTTTTACAGCTGACTGCGTTTCTGTGTTTCTGGCGGAAAAATCCGGTAAGTGCGCCGCAATTTTACACGCCGGCTGGAAAGGGCTGTATACTGGAATTATAGAAAATGGCGTAGAAATGCTTTTAGAAAATTTTGGGGTTGAAAGTTCTGGCCTTGTTGCTGCGATTGGGCCGCATATCTGTGAAAAATGCTATGAAGTTGGCGAGGAATTCGCCGGATATTTCCCCAATAGTTACAAAAACGGTTATTTAAACTTATCAAATGAAGCTATTTTGCGCTTGAAAGCAAAAAACATTCCTGAAAATAATATTGATTGTATCGACTCCAAAGATTTCTGCACTTTACACAACCCTAATCTGTTTTTTTCCTACCGCCAAGGTGAAAAAACCTCAAGAATGCTCTCCCTCATAATGTTAAAATAAAGAATTATTTCCGTTGATTTTGCTTATTTAAATTTATATAATCACATATCCTTTTTGAACACAATTTAAAGACGCTATAATTGCCGGGAAACATGGTAAAAATTCCATCATTAGAAAATAGAAACTTTATTTTTCTGTCCGAATTGATTGGCCTGCCTGTCTTTGATAACAAAACCCAGAAAAAAATAGGAACCATCCAGGATTTATCAGCCACCACAAAAGAAGTATATCCCAGAATCACCGGCCTGCTTGTCCAGGACGGCAAAAAATACTACTTCCCCTGGTCAAAAGTTGCCTCTTTGGAATATAATGTAGTAGTGGTAAAGGATATCGAAGAAACAGACAGAAGAGAATTCAATCCTACCGAATGCGACATACTGCTGAAAGAAACTTTCTGGGACAAACAAATCGTTAACATATCCGGCTCAAACCTGGTACGCGTAAACGACCTGCACATGCTCAAAGAAAACGCAAACCTGTGGGTAGCGCACGTTGATGTGGGTTTTCGCGGATTATTAAGGCGGCTGGGCTGGGAAGAAACTTTTTGCTCTGTTTCTGAATGGCTTTTTTCCTACAAAATTGAAAATAATCTTATTTCCTGGAAATTTGTCCAGTCTACAGGAACGGACACTGCCTGCTTTCCTATGAAACTACAGCTTTCTCACGAAAAATTATCCGAAATTCACCCTGTAGACCTGGCAGAAATCCTTATGGACCTGGGGCTCAACGAAAGAATAACCATTTTCCGTTCGATGAACACAGTCATAGCTGCACGAACCCTGCAAGAGCTTCCAAGAAAAGTACAGATTGAACTGCTTGAATCGCTGACAAAAGAACAAGTTGTAAACATTTTGTCAGAAATGCCTGTTGACGAAGTTGTTGACCTTTTAGGCAGCCTTTCAGAAAAAGCCCAGCATTCAATTCTTTATAATATGAAAAAAGACAGGGCTAACGAGATTCGCAGCCTGCTCACGCATTCGGAAAAAGTAGCCGGCGCTTTAATGAATACCGATTTTATCGCCGTACCCGCAACCTGGACAGTAGAACAGGCCTTGAACCTTGTAAAAGAACGCAGCAAGACAGCTGAAAATCTTTATTATCTTTACGCAGTTGACAATAAAGAAACCCTTGTGGGGGCTCTTACATTGAGGCAGCTTTTCCAAAATGAACCAACCCGCCAGATTGCAGAAATCATGAAGAAACGCGTGCTCAAAGCCAAAATAGACACCAACAGAAAAAAAGTAGCGGTGTTATTCGTAAAATATAATTTCAATGTCCTTCCTGTTGTAGACAAACAAAATAAATTGAAAGGCATCATCACGATAAAGGACGCCCTTGAAGCCGCTTATCCTGAAATAAAAGAAGACGCGGAAGTGAAATAACCCATGAAATTTGCGCTGCCCTTAAAACAAAGGCATTTCTTTAAGAGAATCTGGATTTTCTTCGCCATAATGGGCCCGGGAATTATAACCGCAAACGTAGACAATGACGCAGGCGGCATCACCACTTATTCCCTTTGCGGCGCTAATTTCGGTTACTCCATGCTCTGGAGTCTGATACCGATAACCTTCTTCCTCATAATAGTGCAGGAAATGTGCAACCGCATGGGCGTGGTCACCGGGAAAGGCCTCGCGGGGCTTATACGCGAAAAATTCGGCGTAAAACTGACATTTTATTTGATGTTGGGCATATTGCTTACAAATTTCGGAAATATCCTGGGAGAGTTCGCAGGTATTGCTTCCAGCATGGAAATCTTCGGTATTAATAAATATATTTCCGTCCCTCTTGCCGTAGTTATTGTATGGTCCCTGGTTATAAAAGGCACTTACCGCTCTGTCGAGAAAATATTCCTTGTTGCCTGCGTGTTTTATGTTTCATATATAATTTCCGGTTTTCTTGCCAAGCCTGCGTGGGGCCAGGTTATGAAAGAGTTCGTAGTCCCTACCGTAAACCTTCAGCCCAGCTTTCTCACTATGTTAGTCGGTGTGCTCGGTACTACCATTGCTCCCTGGATGCAGTTTTACCAGCAGGCGGCAGTTGTCGAAAAGGGCGTAAAATTGCAGGAATATGAATATTCCAAATGGGATACTATTGTCGGCTGTGTAATGGTAAATTTGGTGGCTTTCTTTATAGTTGTCGTGTGCGGCACGGTATTATTTCAGGGAATCGGCATGCATCCTATCCAAACAGCCGCTGACGCAGCAAAAGCCTTGAAACCTCTTGCCGGGGAATATTGCGCGTCTCTTTTTGCTTTTGGTTTGCTCAACGCTTCACTTTTTGCGGCGTCAATTTTGCCGTTATCAACAGTTTTCATTATCTGTGAGAGTTTCGGCTGGGAAATAGGCGTCAATAAAACTTTTGCGGAAGCCCCCCAATTCTACGGCTTATATACTTTTCTTCTGTTATTCGGCGCAACAATTATTTTATTGCCGGGAATTCCGCTGATACCGATAATGTTTTTTTCACAGGTTATAAACGGGTTGGCGCTTCCTTTTGTGCTTGTGTTTATGATTATACTTATAAATGACCACAAAATCATGGGTAATTATAAAAGCGGTAAAATTCATAATTTCCTGACCTGGCTTCTGACGATTATTGCCTCCGTATTGGGAATTCTCGCTATTTTCACTTCACTAATCGGTTAATTAAATGAACATTCTAAAACTTACTCAAAAACTAAACGACAGTAATTTCCCAAAAGAAGGGATTTCTTTTGACGAAGCTTTAGGCCTTATTGATATAAAAAATGAAGATTTATATTTTCTTCTCGCGCTGGCAAACAAAGTGCGCGAAAAATTCCGCGGCAACAAAGTAAACTTATGCGCGCTTACAAGCGCAAAGTCAGGCAATTGCCCCGAAGACTGCGCTTTCTGTTCACAATCATCCCGGCACAATTCCAATGCGCCGGAATACCCTCTTATTTCTGAAGAGGAAATTTTGAACCAGGCAAGAAAAACAATTAAGGAAACCAAAACAGACAGGTTCTGTATTGTAATCAGCGGGCGCGGCGTAAATGAGGAAAAAGATTTGCAGGTTATATGTAACGCGATTAAAAGCGTCAAGGCAGAATTTCCTAATATTAAACTTGACGCTTCGCTTGGTTTCATATCCGAAGACGGCATAAAAAGATTAAAACAAGCCGGGCTTTCAAGGTTTAATCACAATCTTGAAACGGCGGAAAGTTATTTCGGTTCGGTCTGTACAACACACAAGCATTCCGATAGGGTTAAAACTATAAAGAATTTAAAAAAAGCGGGGCTGGAAGTGTGTGTTGGCGGAATAATAGGGCTGGGTGAAACTCCCGGGCAAAGAATTGAACTGGCCTTCGAACTCAAAAACCTTGATGTAGATTGCATACCAATAAATTTTTTAAACCCCGTTCCCGGGACAAAATTCGAAAAGAATCCTATAATTCCACCTCTTGAACTTCTGAAATATATTGCAATATTCCGTTTAATCATGCCTGATAAAGAAATCAGGGTTTGCGGCGGCAGGCAGGCAAATCTTAAAAATCTGCAATCTATGATTTTTCCTGCAGGCGCGGACGCAATTATAATTGGAAACTACCTCACCACTCCAGGCAGTTCCCCGGACGATGATATAAATATGATCAAATCAATGGGACTTGAGATATCCCAAAACTAATGGAAATCCTAAAGAAAGAATTGCAGGAAATTGAAAGCAAGGGCCTGCTCAGAAAACTAAAACTTCTTGAAGGCGCCCAGGAAGCAAAGGTAATTGTTGAAGGCAAAGAAGTTTTAAACTTGTGCTCAAACAACTATCTTGGGCTTGCCAATGATGCCCGTTTAAAAAAAGCTGCTCAGGAAGCCATAAAAACCTATGGGATCGGCTCGGGCGCATCCAGGCTGATTACCGGCAATATGGAACTGCACCAGCAATTGGAGAAAAAAATCGCCGAGTTCAAAGGAGCGCAAGCAGCGCTTCTTTTTAATACCGGGTATATGGCAAATGCAGGAATTATCTCAGCCCTGATGACCCGAGATGATGTTATTTTTTCTGATAAACTCAACCACGCTTCAATAGTTGACGGGATTATTTTAAGCCGCGCAGAGTTTAAGCGTTATGCCCATAAAGATGTGAAAATGCTTGAGAAAATGCTGGAAAGTTCTAAAGGATTCAAGAAAAAACTGATAATTACTGATTCAATTTTCAGTATGGACGGCGATATTGCCCCGCTTACTGAAATTGCTGATTTGGCAGAGAAGTACGATGCCTGGGTTTTTGTTGACGAGGCTCATGCTACGGGTGTTTTAGGCAAAAACGGCAGAGGAGCTATTGAATATTTTGCCTTGGAAGAGACCCTAGACATACAGATGGGCACATTGAGCAAAGCTGTGGGCACTTTCGGCGCTTTTGTGTGCGGAAGCAGGCATTTTATTGATTATTTAATAAATAAATCGCGGCCGTTCATTTATTCAACTGCGCTTCCCCCTGCAATATGCGCTTCTTCTATTGTTGCGCTGGATATTATTAAAAATGAGCCGCAGCGCAGGCAAAGATTATTGGATAATGCCGAGTTTATGAGAACAGGTTTGAAAAACCTTGGGTTTGATACTCTGAGTTCACAGACACCGATTATTCCTATAGTGACAAAAACTATTGAAAAGACAGTTCATTTCAGCAGAAAGTTGTTTGATGAAGGGATTTTTGCGCAGGGTATCAGGCCTCCGACGGTTCCGGAGGGCAAATCCCGCCTGCGCGTCACCGCCACATCGGAACATTCCAAACAGGCTTTACAAAACGCTTTAGATATATTCAGAAATATCGGAAAAGAATTAGAGGTAATTTAAACATGGACAAGCAGAAGGTTAGGCAGCATTTTTCATCGATTGCGACAGTGTATGATAAGTTTGCTTCTCCCCAAAAAAAATGGGGCGACAAGCTTAGTTCGTCTATCGCAAACGATACCGGTGTTAAAACCGTACTGGATATCGGCATGGGCACAGGCTGTCTAGCCATTGAACTCTCTAAAATATTTAAAGGCGCAAAAATATACGGCTGTGATTTTTCTACATCCATGGTAGAATACGCTAAAGACAAAATAAAAAAAGCAAAATTATCAAATTTCGTATTTGCCGAATCAGATTTTGAAAATATGCCCTACAAAGACAACTATTTTGATATAGCTTTCTCAAATATGTCCCTGCACTGGTCCTCAAATCTTAAAACTGCCTTAAAAGAAGCTTTGAGAGTCGTAAAAAAAGAAGGAAATTTCTATTTTACAATCCCTGGCAAAAACACTTTGCAGGAAATCAAAAAACTCTTCGAAGAAAATAGCATTAACTGGGGCGCAACTCATAACTTTACAGATAAAAAAAGTTTAACATCGCTTTTAAAGGAACTGGGCTGTGAAAACCCTGCCCTGGAAGTATCGGAAGAAAAAATTTCGTTTAAAGATTTCCTTTCTTTCCTTAACTGGCTTAAACTTACCGGCGCAAATACCGGCGTTGATACCGGGCTTAACGGCCTTTCAACAGGCAAGAAATTGATAGCTTTAAATAAAAAAAATAATTCTAAATTCGATGTAACCTTTGAAATTCTTTTTGTGAGGGCACGTAAATGAAAACAAACTTTAGTATCGGCGGCAAGACTACAGTTTTGATTATCAGATTCATTATGCGGGAGGGCCCATGAAGAATTTTATTTTTCTTACTACTGCTTCTCAAGTTAAAGGTAAACCAGGCAAATAAACATGAACCGCGGGATATTTGTGGTTGGAACTGATACAGGTGTCGGGAAAACGTTTATTGCTGCGGCAATTGCGGCTGGTTTGAAAAACCGCGGTATTAATGTCGGAGTTATGAAACCTGTTCAATCCGGCGGGACGGACGCACAAACCCTTATAAAAGCTGCCGGAGTAAATGATCCGCTTGATTTAGTTTGTCCCTACTCTTTTAAAACGCCTGTTGCACCTGAACTTGCATCGAAACTTGAAAAACACACCATCTCAATTGAGAAAATTGAAAAATCATTCCAAATTTTAAACCAAAAACATGATTTTATGGTTGTTGAAGGCGCCGGCGGGTTTTATGTTCCTTTAAATGATGATTATTTAATCAGTGACCTTGTTGCGGATTTAGGTTTGCCTGTTGTTATTGTTTCCCGCTTAGGGCTTGGAACTATAAACCATACATTGCTCACTATTGAAGCCTGCAAACAAAAAGGAATTGAAATACTAGGAATAATCTTCAATCAAACCGAAAACAAATCTTTATCAATAACCGAAAAAACTAATCCGCAGACAATATCCAAATTATCCGGCATACCAATTTTGGGAATAATTAAATATTCAAAAAATGTGAAATTAAATTTAAGCCCATTCTTACATACAACTCTAAAAAATAAAAAATACCTCAAAGAATGGGACAAAAAGTATATCTGGCATCCGTTTACACAAATGCAAGATTACGAAAAAGAAAAACCAATTATCATTGAAGAAGGCAAAGGTTCCTACATAAAAGATACTGACGGCAAGCGGTATCTTGATGGTGTATCATCGCTTTGGGTGAATGTGCACGGCCACAGAAAAAAAGAACTTGATGAATCCATTAGAAAACAATTGAATAGAGTTGCGCACTCAACACTCCTTGGATTAGGCAACATTCCTTCAATTGAACTCGCAAAAAAACTCATTGAAATTGCGCCTAAAGGCCTGAAAAAAGTTTTCTATTCCGATAGCGGCTCAACAGCGGTGGAAATTGCCCTAAAAATGGCTTTTCAATATTGCCAGCAAACCGGACAAAAGAAAAAAACCAAGTTTATTTCCTTTGTTAACGCCTATCACGGCGATACAGTCGGTTCGGTTAGCGTCGGCGGAATGGATTTATTCCATAAAATTTATAAACCGCTGTTATTTAATACAATAAAATTAAATGCGCCCTATTGTTATAAATGCCACTTGGGCCTAAATTATCCAAATTGTAAATTAAAATGCGTAAATGAACTTGAAAATACATTAAAAAAACAACATCGAGAAATTGCCGGGCTTATTATTGAGCCGCTTATCCAGGGCGCGGCAGGAATGCTGACCCAGCCCCAGGGGTATATAAGGAAGGTTCGTGAGCTTTGCACTAAATACAGCGTGCTTATGCTAGCTGATGAAGTTGCTACAGGTTTCGGCAGAACAGGCAAAATGTTTGCCTGCGAACATGAAAATATATCACCGGATATAATGTGCGTGGCAAAATCAATTACGGGGGGTTATCTCCCCCTGGCGGCGACATTGACTACGCAGGAAATCTATAATGGCTTTCTCGGAGATTCCTCCGAACAAAAAACATTTTTCCACGGCCATACTTATACCGGCAATCCGCTTGCGTGCGCTGTCGCTATTGCCAGCCTGGAACTTTATAAAAAAGAAAAACTGATTTCAAAATTACACAGTAAAATTTCTTTCTTGCGCAATGAACTCAAAAGATTCAATCAGCTTGAGCATGCCGGGGATATCAGGCAACAGGGCATGATGGTTGGAATCGAGCTGGTTAAAGATAAAACTACAAAGAAAGAATATGGCTGGGAAGAAAAAATTGGTATTAGAGTTGTTAACGAAGCAAGAAAACATGGAGTGATTTTACGGCCGCTAGGCTCTGTAATCGTCCTTATGCCGCCCTTAAATATTTCCACAAAAGAATTAAAAACCCTTCTTGACGCAACCTTTAAATCAATAAAAACGACTACTGTTAATTTATGCAATCCCCTTGAATTGTAAGTATTGAAGTATTTCGTTCCGCAGGGAACAACTATAAGCGAGCTTAAAACAAGCATTTACAATATTGCGGGAGAACTGGTTTACGAATTCCCTGCAGACACTAATCTATCAGGCGGTTGTTGTGCGCGCGCGGCGTTTATGTAACCTCCGGGAGCGCTCTTCTATAAATCCATCCAGGGGATAGCGGTAATATTAGGGGCTAACATTTCTTTTTTGTTTCCTAGGGTGATTACATACCCATGTTTAGCTATATTTTTGTAATCCTGTAAAAAAATCCTTAATCCCTTGATTTCTGAAAGGCTTATATTGGCAGAGCTTTTAATTTCAACAGGAATAACCTCATCACCCATATCAATAATACAATCAACTTCTGCTCCGGCAGAGGTTCGCCAAAAACAGACTTTATAACTTTTATTCAATGCCCTGATCCGCCTTATTATTTCCAGGACAACCGCATGTTCAAAAAGTATCCCTTTTTGCGCATTAACCAGCTTGCTGTTCATGGGCAAACGCGCAAGAACATTCCTTACGCCTAAATCGAAAAAATAGTATTTCGGCAAAGATAATATTCTTTTCCTGGCATTTTTTAGGTATGGCTCAACTTTTTCGGCTACAAGCGTATCAATCAGAACATTATAAAATTCCTTTATTGCAGGATGGCTTACGCCGGACTCGTTTGAAAGTTTTGTTAAGTTTGGGCTATTCCCGGATTCAGCTGCGGCCAACTCGAGAAAACGTGAAAAAGCCCCCAGCTTCCTGCTTAAAGCTTCTGCCCTGATTTCTTCTTCCAAATAAGTTTCTGCGTAGGCCTTAAGAAAATCTTCCCTGTCACTTTCAGGCAATAATGCTATTCCGGGCAATGAGCCGAATACCAGGGAATCTTCAAAAGAATATTTTAAATCCTTGTTTATATTGTATGTTTCAATACCCGAAATGTTTCCTTTTCTAACCAATCCAAGCTCGCCCCACAACAAAGGGTCAAGATGAAACCGTTTCAGGCGCCCGGGAAGAAGATTCGCCGAACTGCGTTTCAGTTTTCTTGCCGAAGACCCGGTTATTATAAAAGAGGCTTTATTGTCATCTATCAAATACTGGACTGAATCTAGTATTTCCGGAATCTTTTGAGCTTCATCTATGAAAACAACCGGTTTTTTTTCAAGAGCCTGTATTTGATTTATCAATTTTGAGGGGTTAGCTTCTAAATCTATGCGGACAGATGGGTTTTGGAGAGGGTATTCGGCTGTATTTTCGCATTCCTTTAAGGCTTTTTTTACTAATGTAGTTTTACCCACCTGGCGCGGGCCCAAAATTAACGCTGAATACTTTTTCTTTAAAAGCCCTGAAATGCTTGAATCTAAATACCGTAATAATGGTTTGTTTTTACCTTGCATATTGAAAGTATAGTTTAAATATTAACATTTGTCAATAGTAGAATATG
>Ga0180007_10002328_pt1 | contig 22898 bp, 21 predicted proteins | sample MM_PC_MetaG_FD_121122 | JGI IMG/M metagenome (GOLD analysis project Ga0180007, IMG submission 121122) | Groundwater microbial communities from the Aspo Hard Rock Laboratory (HRL) deep subsurface site, Sweden - MM_PC_MetaG | ecosystem: Environmental > Aquatic > Deep subsurface > Groundwater... | reverse complement strand
GGGTCTAATTCAATCGCCTTGGCAAAATCAGCCACAGCCGCATCCTTATCACCCAAACCAAACTTAGCCACCCCTCTCAAATAATGAGCCTCCCCATCAATCGGATTCAACTCAATCTCCGTATTTGCATTTTCGATAGCCCCATTATAATCCCCATTTTCAATATCCACCTGCGCCCCTGCAATATAGTAGAGTCGAGGATACAAATATTGAGTGAGATCGGCCCGTCCGGTGTAGGATAAGCCAAAAATTACCCCTTCATATAGTGCAATCACAGCCAGCAAAATCGCCAAAAACTTGATACCATAGCACTTTCCACCCTCTTTCCCCACAACTGCCGATCTCATAAAGGTCAAAAACACAAACAAAAGCAACAAATTTACAAAAAAGTTAAAATTATAATCGATCAGGTTATGCGCAATAGCTCCAGCCACAGCCACTCCCAAAAAGACCACAAGATCTCTATCACCCTTCTCTAAGCCCTTAAACCTTCGCACAATAAGCACAAAACCACTAATCAAAAAGCCCAAAAAGGCCAACATTGCAGGCAATCCGTTTTCCGCCCCAATCTTCAAAAAGATATTATGCGGATGATCACTGGTTCCCAAAAAAGTAGTTTGATGAGGATTATAGGCATATCTAAAGCTAAAAGGCCCATAGCCCAGCAAAGGTTCTTCCTTGATAATCGCAATAGCACCCTTCCAAAAATCAACCCGCTCAGTCTTTGAAGTCAAACTTTCGGCATTCTCAAAGCCTGCTTTTTCCACCACATCCACCACAGCATATTTCATTCCCCTCACATAATTTGTAAAACTAAAGAAAAACACCGCCAAAAGTGCCACAGTTACGGCCCAAACAAGCAATTTCTTATCAATAGACCTCCAATAATAGACTCCCAACAGTACAATCTGCCCACCAAAAGCAATCAAGGCTCCCCTTGAATAGCTCAACAAAAGAGCACTAAGCACTAGCCCCAAAATAATCGCTTTCCCTGTTTTAAATTTCTCCTTCAAAAGCAGTAGCAAAACCGGCCAAATTAAAATCAAAAACAATGCAAAACCGTTAGGCCATTGATGCGAGCGATACCAAGTATTGAAAAAGGGTCCCACCATCCGCACTTCGGCCTTGCTGACATAGAGCACAAACCCCAAAACCACCGCTAAAATCGCTCCCAGCCCCACAACCCTCAAAAACCCCCACTTCCACTCAATTTTCCTGTAAGCAAAGAGCAAATAGAAGGTTCCCACACTCAAAAAAGCTAAAAGCTCCGGAAACCCCAGATTTTGAGTCTTGGAAAATACAAAAGAAAGCGCGTAAAGCCCCATAAACAAAAGCAAAAACAGTTTATCCCAGACAGCTTTCTCCTCCCGCTTTTTCCACAACAAAACCCCAAAAACTCCCAGCATAATCCCAAACAAAATCAGCAACGGGAAACCAGCCCCATAATCATACTTCTTAAACACAGGATTCATCAGCGCAAAAAGGTAGAAAGCGGACAAACCCAGTACAATAAGCTTATTTTTCATCAATTATTTTAAATTTAGCAATCTTTCCAGCCTCAAAATTACCATATTTATCGGCACAACCCAATATCTCGCATCCGGCCAGCGTAGCGCGATACAAAGCTTCTTCAAAACTCACCTCAACTCCGGACTCCCGATGCACAGCCAAAAACTCCCTCATCACATCCTCCATTTCCAACCCCGGTCCGGCCCCAATATCCGTCCCCAAAGCAAATCTAATCCCATACTCCCTCAGCTTCTCAAGCGGCATTCTTCCGCTCCCCAAAGCCTTATTCGAGGTAGGGCAATGTGCTACAACAGCCCCGGACGCGGCAAAAATCTCCCACTCCTTTTCACTCAAATGGATACAATGCCCCATAATAGATCGCTCATTCAAAAGTCCGGCTTCCGCATAAACCTCAGTATAAGTCTCAATCCCGGGGAAAAGCTCCTTCACCCAGGCAATCTCATCCAAATTTTCACTCAAATGACTCTGCACAACCAAACCATGCTCCGCCGCGATTTGTCCAACTCCCTTCATCAGCTCCATTGTGCAAGTAGGCGCAAACCTCGGCGTAACCGCATATCTCCGCCCATATCTCTTGGCAAAATCCTCCACCATTTTCATCTCATCCTCAAACCCCATCTCAAGCCCCTCCGGAGAATTCTGATCCATCAAAACATTTCCCACCACAAAACAGCCATGATCCCCAGCCTGCTCCAAAGCCATCTCTGTAGCTTCTCGATGCACCGAAGAATAAATTCCTCCCGCCACAGTTCCAGCCACCTCAATCTCCCGCCAAAATTCCCCCAAAACCTCCCGCGCATACTCACTATCCTCAAATTTCCCTTCCTCCGGCCAAACCCCATCCCTAAGCCAAGGCAAAAGTTCCCCCTCAAAAGATCCCTTAACCCGATTTTGCACCCAATGCAGATGAATATCACAAAAAGCCGGAACCATCGCTCCCACAAAATTCTTCAGCTCACACTTATATTTATCCAACATCTCCTGCGCTTCCCCCAACTCAACAACCCGCCCATCCGCCACCACAAGCCCTCCATCCTCAAAAACCTTGCACTCTACCGCACTATTAGGACTATAAATCTTCCCGCGCCACATCAACATAGTTTTCAAATTAAGACTTCTCCTATAAAATACCAGAAAACCAACCCAATAATGAAACCAAAAGCAATTCTGGTGGATGTAATCCCCAAAGAAACCTCCAAGCAGGAAGCCGAAACGCGCCTCAAAGAGCTTGAACAACTCATAAACACCTATGGGGGAGTGGCTGTAATTAAGATTTTCCAGAAGCGAGGTTTGCCCGATTACGAAACATACATTGGCAAGGGCAAAGTTAAGGAGATTATTGAGATCGCAAAGGAAGAAGATGCCCGCCTGGTGATCCTCAACAACATTGCCAAACCCGCCCAGATATACAATCTTAGCGAGCGCATGCGCAAGGATACCAAAGCCGAAGTTTGGGATAGGGTAGACCTTATTTTGAATATTTTTGATAAATACGCCAAGAGCGCCGAGGCCAAATTGCAGATAGAATTGGCCAAGATCCGCCACATGGGCCCCCGCATTAGCGGAATGGGAACAGAATTGATGAGACAGGAAGGGCGAACAGGTGTGCGTTCCGGTCAGGGGGAAAGCAATATTGAGATGATGAAACGGCATTTGCGCACCCAGGAATTGAAAATTCTTGAGAAACTAAAACACTACGAAACCATCAACGAAGGCCACAGAAAGCGTCGCCAGCGCCAAAACTTCCACACAGCCGCCCTTGTGGGCTATACCAACGCCGGCAAAAGTACAATCATGCAGGCTTTAACCGGCAAAAAAGTTTACATAGCCAATGAACTCTTTGCCACCCTGGACACAAGAGTAGCCAAAGTATACATGCCCGAACATCAGTCCGAACTGCTAATCTCCGACACAATCGGTTTTATCCAGGATCTACCCCCGTCCCTAATCAAAGCTTTTAAATCCACCCTGTCAGAAACCGTCGAAGCCGATCTGATTCTCCATGTAATTGATGCTTCCGACCCCCAAATGGAAATGAAAATTCAGGTGGTAGAAGACATTCTCAAACAGCTAAAAGCCGACAAAAAACCAAAAATATACATTTTTAACAAGACCGACCTCGTAAATCTTCAAGAACAAGCCCCGGGAGAACCCGAGCAAATCCGCCCCATAGGTCTGATGGTAGCCGGAAAACAAACAGCAAAAATCCTCGGCTGGCAGGACAAAGACACCCCTCACCTTTCCCTCCAAGAAATCAAAACAAAATACAGCAAATATACCCCTATTTTTATCTCCGCCTTAGATAAAGGCAGTAAGGATCAGCTCAAGAATGTGTTGACAAAAAGACTAAAATAGCCTAAAGTACAAGGCTATTAATCATAAAAATGGAAACACCAAAAGAAAATCAAACCCTGCAGGAATTTGAAGCTAATCTAAAAAATGAACTGCTGAACATAGATTTGCTTGCATCCAAGCAACACCTGAATAATCTCGGTAAAATCTTTAATGATACCTTGAGTTCAGGCCAAAACCTCACAGAGTTAGCCAGAATCTTTTACGAAATTACTGATGAAATGGAATTTGATAGCTCAACACCCCGACGCTTATTTAACCAAATCCTTGCCATACTTTTTTACGACACCCCTAACGCAGCAGACCGTAGCGACGACATAATACGCTCCTTGCATAATGAAATCACTAGAGCTTTAAAGCCTAAACAATCACCAGACCCCACCCATCAAAAAGAATACTACACAGCAGGCCATGGCGTTTTCATAGAAACATCCAAAGGCACAATAAAAGGCTATGGAACCAGATTCATCCCTAAGAATTAAGCAAAACCTTATATCCCTCCTTCTCCAGCATCTTTTTAATCTTCAAGACCTTTCGCATCGTAGGCGGTTTTATCTTATCAAGCCCATATTTAAGCCCAAGCTTTTTCCATTTGTAAACGCCGTAAGTGTGGTAGGGGAGTAAATCAATCAGTTCAAACTTCACTTCCTTCAAAAACTCTCTTAATGCCTTCAGATTGGCTCTAGTATCAGTATAACCCGGCAGAACCACATATCTAAACCATATTTTCGCCCCCTTATCACTCAAATAGCGAATATTCTCCAAAATCGGCTTATTACTAACACCCGTCAAAGATTTGTGAATATCATCATCAAAGTGCTTCAAGCTAATCATGAAAACATCAACATATTTACGCACAGAGTCCAGCACAGCCCTACTCGTCATCAACGAAGTGTCCAGCGTTGTGTGAATCCCTCCCTTTTTGCACAGTTTCAAAAACTCCAACAAGAACTTTGGCTGGAAAACCGGATCGCCTCCACTAATTGTCACTCCGCCCTGTTTTCCAAAATATTCCTTATAATCCTTCACCTTTTCATAGAGCTCCTTCGCACTCATCTCCATATAGTCCTTAAGGTCTAGCATATCCCGATTATGGCAGTAAGCACAGCGCAAAGGACAGCCCTCAAAAAAGACCACAAAGCGCAATCCCGGCCCGTCCAGAGCCCCAAATGTCTCAAAAGAATGGATCATTCCCCGCACCTTGCTCACAGGCCTCACATTTTTCTTATCTTTAACACTCATTTTAACAATGTTAGTAGTTTTCATATTAATAAAACTTTTTATGGAAAGTTCGCGAAATTACCTCTTCCTGCTGCTCTCTGGTCAATTTAATAAAGTTCACTGCATATCCAGAAACTCTAATCGTCAATTGCGGATACTTCCAGGGCTTTTTCATGGCTTCCTCAAGCACCTCCCGATCCAACACATTCACATTTATGTGATGTCCTCCCTTTTTAAAATATCCATCCAACATATCCACCAGATTTGCCACACGTATTGCCTCATCTTTTCCCAAAGTGCTTGGAGTTATGGAAAAAGTATTGGAAATTCCATCCCTGCAGTATTTGTAGGGGAGTTTAGCCATAGAATTTAACGATGCCAGCGCCCCACATTTATCCCGATTGTGCATCGGATTTGCCCCCGGAGCAAAAGGTTCAAAAGCCTTCCTGCCGTCCGGAGTGGCCCCAGTATGCTTTCCATAAACCACATTTGCCGTAATTGTTAAAAGCGATAGCGAATGCTTGGCATTTTTGTATGTAGGATATTTTCTTAATGCCGTGATAAATCGTTTGCAAACATCCACCGCAATATCATCAACCCTCTTATCATCGTTACCAAAAGCCGGATAATCTCCCTTAATCTTAAAGCCTTTGGCAATTCCTTTCTTATTATAAACAGGCGAAACCTTGGCATATTTGATAGCGGACAAGCTATCGGCAACAATACTCATTCCGGCAATCCCAAAAGCCATAAATCGCTCAATCTCCGCATCATGCAGAGCCATTTGGCTGTTTTCATAATGATGTCTATCATGCGAATAATGGATCACATTCATGGTTTCGACATATTTCTTGGCTAACCAATCCATCATTTTGTAAAATCTCTGCGAAACTTCTTTATAATCAAGCACTTTTCGATGTTTCAAAGGCCCAACCCCTTCCATAACCAAATCCCCGCTAAGCTCATTTTTTCCCTCATTTATACACATCAAAAGCAATTTTGGCAGATTACACCTTGCTCCAAAAAACTGCATCTGCTTGCCAACCGTCATCGCCGAAACACAACAGGCAATCGCATAATCATCCCCATGATAACCCCGCATCAAATCGTCGTTCTCAAACTGCAAAGAACTGCTCTCAATAGCTATTTTAGTAGAATAATTCTTAAATCCCTTCGGTAATCCGGCCGCCCACAAAACCGTCAGATTAGGCTCCGGCGCAGGCCCCAGATTCTCCAGTGTGTGCAGAAGTCTAAACGAAGTTTTGGTCACCATATGCTTTTTCTTTTCACTCATTCCTCCCAGCGCGCAAGTAACCCAGGTCGGATCTCCGGCAAACAGCGCATCATACTCAGGATGTCGCAGATGTCGCACAACCCGCAATTTCACAACAAAATCATCAATAAACTGCTGAACCTCGGCCTCGCTATACTTGCCGGCCTGCAAATCCCTTTCCGCAAAAATATCAATAAAGGCATCCACCCTTCCCAAACTCATCGCCGCTCCATCCTGCTCCTTCACCGCAGCCAGATAACCAAAATAAAGCCATTGGATGGCCTCTTTCACATCACTAGCCGGCACAGAAACATCAAAATCATACTCCTGCGCCATCTGTTTTATATCCTTCAAAGCCTTTAATTGCTTGTGAAAAAACACCCTTCTCTCGATGTTTTCCTCATTCATATAACCACAAAGCTTCTTCTCATCGGCTTTGCGCTCCTCAATCAGCTTATCCACACCGTACAAGGCGATTCTACGGTAATCTCCAATGATTCGCCCGCGGGAATAATTGTCCGGCAAACCTGTAATTATCCCCTCAGAACGGAAAAACTTGCCCGCGGGAGTATAAAAATCATCCCAGTGCTTATAAATATCAAAAACCGCGTCATTATGAGTCGTCACATAGTTTGAATATATCTCGTGAATCATAGGATCGGGCTTATATCCGAGTTGTTTCAAACTTGCCTCAGCCAAGCGAATTCCGCCCCCAGGCTTAAGTGACCGCTTCAAAGCTTCATCAGTCTGTAAGCCAAAAATAGACTCATTTTTCTCGTCAATATAGCCGGCCTCATGGCTTGTTATTGTGGAAACAGTTTTGGTATCGATATCAAAAATCCCGCCTTTTTTAAACTCCTTTTTGAGTAATTTCTTGGTTTTCTTCCAAAGTTTCTGAGTCATTTTTGTCGGCCCTTCAAGAAAACTCTCATCACCATCATAAGTTTTATAATTATTTTGGATAAAATCCCGCACATCTATCCCATTTTTCCATTTCGTCCCCTTAAAGTTTTTGTAAAAAGGATCGATTTTGGGCTTCTTTACACTCTTTTTGCTAGGCATATTAAAGATTGATTAGGAATGATTGATCCTCCCAATTATACCCATTTACTCACATACACATAAACCAAATAAGCCACCTGTCCACACCATGTGAACTTTGAATCGAATTTTGTGTTTCTCCCCCGCATAGCATAAGCCATACGGAGGAGAAGAACTTGGTTTCAGGAGGAACCCGCCACAAGGCGGATTCCGAATGTGATCCACGCGCTGCCAAGAAGGCAGCAGATGATGGATACAACATCTCTCGGTACCCCATCTTCGAGAAAAATGAGGGGGATTGAAATGACCATATAAGAATACATGATAGGTTTGACCATGATCATCGGTGCCCCCAGCCCCAAGATTACGCCCAAGCCACAAAAAATCAAAAGCTCCCATGTTTTCATGTAGCAATCCTTTCCGCCGTCCAGAAGACGGCTGTTGTCGTTGACAACAAGTAATAAAAACCAAGTTGCTAATTTTCAGCCTTGCAGAGAGCAAGGCATATTAATGAAAATATCATTGTTCCCATAACAAAGCCCCACAAGCATACAATATTAAAGATTAATGTCAAAAATCTCACCGTGTCGACACGGCCAAAAAAGCCACGAAGCCCCAAAACAAGCCATTCTAATCTCAAAAAGCTAAATTTATTTGGTGGAGCATACCGGGTTCGAACCGGTGACCTCATCGCTGCCAGCGATGCGCTCTAGCCAGCTGAGCTAATGCCCCACGAGCGAATTACAGACACGATTCTATCAGAACTACAAATATTTAATCAATAGTAGTATAATCCCGCTCCAATCAAAAATAACCATGTCTGATCGATTACTCGGAAAACTAGAGTCCTGCATCGGGGCATCCTGTCCAAAAAGCTGTTGCCTGGCGGAAAAATTCCAATCTCCATCAGGTAGCACCATTATGATGAACACCTGGTACAGGGATGAAGCTGAAATAGCAAATAACACCAGTGGCCTTCATGAATTAACTAAACTTGGTGTAAAAATAACACCGGTTGAAGTGCTGTATGAGGGGGTAAAATCCGAAGTGATGGCGGTCTGCAATTGCAATGATGCCTCAGGCTGCAAAATCCCCCGTGACGAAAGACCGGATGTATGCAATTCTCACCCCTTCAACCTCGTCGATCCCGAAAACCCCATTTCCACGGATTGTCCGCGTTTTCTAGAAATTTACGCAGAAGCAAGAGAAAAAGGAATCCTCAAAGAAATTTTTGGACTAAGAAAAAAAATCGGCTTTGGCGATAACAAATTATGGTCTAAAAATCTAAAAAGACTTGCTGGATGATGGTGGGGGAGCCAAGACAGATATTGAACCGACGACCAAAGGGTTATCCCAAAAGAGTATAACAGTTAAAGAATATTTAGACCAAAAAGAAGAAGTTACTGAGGAGATTATACCGTTTGGATATAGTGATTTGACGAAGGAATTGTTTGAGATGGTGTATTTGGATTTTTATTATTGGGTGAAAGGGAATTTAGAGAGTGTGGAGGAGTTTTTGAGGCTGGTAAGGGATGTGTAAAAAAAATTATATTTCAAATCTTGGCTGTTTAATAATCTTTACTACCTTTCCAGCAATTTGGTATTTATCCGCATCATCTTCATGTATAAAAATTGGAGGCAAATCTTGTTTAGATTCTGATAAAAGAGCAATATCTGTTCCCTGATGAAAAAATCGCTTTATATTTGCATATCCATCAATAATTGAAACAACAACATCTTTATTTGAAGGTTCTTCAATTTTTTCTACAATAACATAATCACCATCATCAATGGTTTTATTCTCAAGACTCGAATCAGATAAATTATTCATCGAGTCTCCACTTGCCCTTAAAACAAAAAGATTCTTGGAACTTCTTGGCAAAAGCCCCTGTGAAATTTTCATAAACCCCTCAATTCTGTCTTCAGCTAATGCTGTGGCACTTCCACAATTAGCAGCGCCCATTATGGGTAAAGAAACAAAGGCTCCTTCAGCGGTATTTGAATTTTTAATAATTTCTTTTTTATCCATATCAATTGCAATCGCCCCCATTTTTTCAAGCTGATGAAGATGATACTTGATTTTCTGTGGATGTTCTTCTCCTACCTCGCGCCCAATCCATCGTAGCTTTAATGGGATACTTTCAGCGTTTTCTAAAAGCTGTAGTATTGCCTTTTGAGTTGGGTGCATATTGTTTTGTTAAAACTTTTAAATCTACCCTCATTATAGTTTTTCATGACATGCAATGTCAATGGTATTGTAAACTTGTTGACAGTTATCTTATCGCAATTAAGTAAGCTGATTTTTAGTCTTGACAGTAATTTATTAGAAGAATAAAATCATGATGAAATCTTAATAAGAATATATATGTTAAAAATCAGCCAAACTAGAATCCGCTCACTCAAAAAGTATCTTCCCTTTATTCAGGGGAAAGAAATAGTAATTAGCATCAGCACAAACTCTAATGCCTCCAAAATGAAATTGGTGGGTTTTTCAAGCTCTCCACAAGAAGGAGAAACAATCCTTCCAGTCCCAGTTGGCATGGTCTCTGGCTTCAATGCAGAAGGGAAAGAAAAAGTTCGCAAAGACTTACCAATGGAAAAGTATTACAGACAGGTTGATTGGACTAGACAACAATGGGATGGATACAATCAAACAAAAGAAGTAACAGATGTTATAGATCGCCCTTATGATAGATATCCGCGTGATTTTATTGAACCACCAAGTATTGAGCTTAAGTTTGCCCAAGGAAAAGTTGTATCTCCACTATTGGCTTATCCAAAAGATGAAGAAGTTATTATTCACACCATCAATCTATTTCTAGAGATATTCGGAGAATGTGAAATTTTGAATAGTAATCTTGAGGAGATTATAAAAACTCCTAAAAATATTTTGAATTGGGAGATACTTAAACCAGGGGAATATCCGTGGGATAGAAAAGAATTTAATTCAGCACTGGGTCGTCTTAGTAAGCAACAATTGGGTGTTTTTAAAGATAGATTTACAACAATGCGTTCTCATAGTCCTGATGAGGAATATGTTGGTCGTAATGGTTTTTCTGGTTATGTCATATTTTGTTTTAAAAAGAAAAATCTTCATATATGTGAATCACCATGGCATGGAAACGCCATTTATGTGTTTCAAGATGATTGGAGAGAGCTATCAAAAAAGACAAAAGCCGAAATTCTGAGGGGAGGATTACAAAAGGAGCGAATTATCCACTATCATGACTGGAAAGATAGGATTGATGAACTTTTGAAATAATTTTTATTTAACATTTTAATATGCCTAAAAAAACAAGAAAAACAATCGAAGAGACATCAACTGGTGGAAATAAAAAATTCATTGATTTAAAAAATCTGACCGAGGAGCAAAGAAAAGCATTAGTTCAAAAGATAGAAAACGGTAGAGTTGATGGCTATCATATTATGAAAACTGGTCGCAAAAAATGGCCCCGATCTAATCCTGATCGTAGCGAAAGTAATAATCTTGATCCCAAAATCAAGAAACCTAAAAAATAATTTAATTTAAAAAATATGACTAAAAATAAACCATTCGGAGACAATGCACGAAAAGGAGTTGTAAAGGTTCGTTCACAACTTTTACATTCAAATGGCGAGCTATTTATCAAGCGAGATACTGAAACAGGGAAATTTCTCGATGTAAAAACTTCTGGAGGGAAATTTAAAGGAGTTAGAAAAGAAAAACAACCTTTTTATTATGCTTAAAATATCATCAAATTTTAAAAACTTCGGCAAAAGCCTTGAAAAACAATTTCAAGACAGTGTTAAAAATCACAAAATCAAGGTGGAGTGCCCCAAATGCAAGAAGGTTTTTTATAAAAGCCTTAAAGAAATGAAGGTGCAGGAAAAAATGAATTGTGATAGTTGCTCAACTGAAATTGCATTTAACCTCAGTGAGATTGATAAAAAATTCTTATAAAGTTTTGATTTCAAAGATTCGTAATGTATACTAAAGTTAGCAACAAAAACTGCCTTATGAACAAGAACATAGAAAAAATTATCGAAAAATATGGAGAAAAAGTGATCGAAAGAGCACTTGTTCAGTTATTTATTGAAGAAAATAACATTTCTGTGAAGAAAAATATTTTGATTAGGTCACTTCTTGAGAATAAATCAGATATCATTTTTACTGCAAAAGAAGAACTAAAAAAATATGTAACAACAGAGAATTTCACAGATTTTGTAAATATATTTGAATTATTGATCCCAAAAAAAGATAAAAAAATAAATGGAGCCTTTTTTACTCCTAATTTTATTACAAGATATATAACATCTGAAACAATAAAAAGTGAAAAACAATCTATTTGTGATCCAAGTTGTGGTTGTGGTGCATTCTTGATCGAAGCTGCTAATTATATTCATGACAATTTCGGAAAATCTATTATTAAAACAATAGAGGAAAATTTATTTGGTGCAGATTTGGCAGAATACAGTGTGAATAGAGCAAAAATACTGTTAACATTGCTTGCACTAAAAAACAAAGAAGATGAAAGTCAAATAAAGTTTAATTTGAGCGTATTTGATAGTCTTTCTTCTGAATGGAATAAAAAATTTGATATTGTGATTGGAAACCCCCCTTATGTTAAATTTCAAGATTTAAATTTAAATTTAAGAAAATCATTAAATTCTGACTGGGTTACATTAAAAACAGGTAATTATAACTTATATTTTGCTTTTTTTGAATTAGGTATAAATCTTTTAAAAGAAAGTGGATCTTTATGTTACATTACTCCGAATAATTATTTTACTTCATTGGCGGGCAAACCCTTGAGAGAATATCTATCAAATAATTATTTGATAAATCGAATATTAGATTTTAATCATTTAAAAATTTTTAATGCTCAAACTTATACATGCATTACTTTTTTAGATAAAGGCAAAAAAGATTTATTCTATTATGATCGAATAGATGATTATGAAGATCTTAAAAAGATTAAAAATCGTAATTTTTCATTAATCTATTTTAATAATTTAAATAATAAAAAATGGAGATTACTAAAAGAGGTTGATCAAAAAAATATTCAAAATATCGAAACTATGGGGCAAAAACTTGGCGATATTTTTGATATAAGAGTAGGCATCGCAACTTGTAAAGACTCAGTATATTTTATAGATGGTGAAACATTAAAAGACGGATTTTATTTCAAAACATACAATGGTAAAAATTTTAGAATTGAACATGGGGCTACAAAGCCAATTGCAAAAATTTCTGATTTCAAAATTCAAAATGAGCTGAATAATAACTCCCGTAGAATAATTTTCCCTTATTCCAAAAATAATAATGGCAAATTTGAAATAATTAGTGAGGAAAAAATAAAAAAACTATATCCATTTTGTTATGAATATTTAATAACAGCTAAGCTAGAATTACAAACTAGAGATAAAGGGAATGTTGAATACCCCGAGTGGTATGCATTTGCAAGAACACAGGGGCTGAATTTTTTTGGTGAGAAGCTATTAACCCCAACATTTAGTGCTGAGCCAAGATTTTTACTAGAGCATAAAAAAGAGACCTTGTTTTGTAATGGGTATGCAATCTATCAAAAAAATAAAGATGATCTGTTCTCGGGCGCTAACCAAAAACTTAGTTTAAATATTCTCGCGAAAATACTAAATTCCTGGGTAATGGATTACTACATAAAGCGTACTAGCGTATCGATTGAGGGAGGATATCCATGTTATCAAAAAAATTTTATAGAATTGTTCGGAATTCCAAATTTCACCGACACAGAAATTCAATTCTTAAATAATGAGACAGACAAAAAGACGATTGACGATTTTTTAATTAAAAAATACGATATAATTTTCTAGGAAATTGATTTTTTACCAAATCTACTCTTGTAAACAGCAAGCAAATCTTTTGCGATATCCTTTGATGTAAGACTTTCTAATGTTACGGTTGAATCTTGTGGTACTAGACCGTCCTTTTTTAATTCATCGATAGTATTATATAATTTCGGATTCTCTGGTCTAAAATCTACTATTAATAGACAAACTCTTTCGTACTTGTATCCATCTTTTTCAGCATCTCGTCGATTATTAATAGCTTGAAACATCTTAATGTAGCTTTCAATTTTTGATACTGATTTAAACGCAACCTTATTTTGCAACATTGCTTTATCGTCGTACTCATGTGTTGGTATTAAATACACTTCACCAAGGCATTGTCTAGGGTAACTTAGATGTAAATTAAGAGCCTCGGCAAAAGTCCTTTCATACAAAGTATCAATATTTTTCGATAAACTACTAAGTTGGCTTCTGATATTTACACTTAGAATTGTTTCGTTATCGGGGGAATCTGTATCAGATAAAACAATCTGACTCTCATTAGGAATAATTGTTACATCTTGATTTTTTGATTTTAAAAATCCTTTTACTTTTATTTCAGGATTTGAGCTTCCAACAGGGGGGAATATCATTTGTGGTGGAACACCACAAATCACAAAATCATTTTTAACAAATTCATGTATTAAATTAATAATTTTTTGTGAACGAATTAAAGCTTCTTTTGCCTTGTTGCCATTTAAATAGGTGTTTCCATTAAAACGAGCTGTTTTTATCGCATTTTCAAAATCATTTTTAATTTGAACAAGTATTTTTTGTATATTCATCATTAAATATTTTTAAATAAAAAATGAATTTCTAAACTTAGAGCATTGGCTATTTTTTCAATATTTTCCAGTGTAATATTTTTCTCAGCTCTCTCAATCATCCCAATATAGGTACGATGAACACCTGCTTTTCTTGCAAGTTCCTCCTGAGAGAGATTTTGCTTAAGTCTTTCTTCGCGAATTTTTTGTCCAAATTTAATCAAAATTTCTTTGTTCATAATTTTAATTTATGATTAAAAGCTAACTTTAGTATACAGATTGATGATTATAGTTCTACATACTAAAGTTAGCAATTTATAAAATTTTCAAGATTGAACTACCTAATAAATGCTAAAAATCCTCTACAAATAGACAAATATTTTCCCCAAACCGCCACACCTTGCCAAACGGTGGCACAATTTTTCAAAATTCTTGAACCCCACAAACGCACTAAAAAAGCCCAATCTTGAAGATTAAGCCTTTTATTCGTTGTAATGGTGGGCCTGGCTGGATTTGAACCAGCGACCAATCGGTTATGAGCCGACTGCTCTAACCCCTGAGCTACAGGCCCATGTTTTAAAAGATCGATCCCACAAAATCTAAAAAAACCAGCGCAAGATCGCCACAAAGTCTAATACAAATCCCCTAGATTCACAAACAAAAATCTCTCATCCCCCCCGTGTCGACACGGGCAACAACTGCCCCCAAACCACGGCACAGTGGTCATCTCCAACCACCCCACCCACAAAAAAACCGCCCAAATTTCTTCAGGCGGTCTCAAATTTTAAACAAATTTCTACTCCTCAGTCTTCTCCTCTTTCTTCGCTTCCTTCTTCTCAGCTTTCTTCTCGGCCACAGGCGCACTAGCACCAGCAGCCTTCTTCTCCTGCAGATCATTCAAAATCTTCGCCAAACGAGACTTCTTGCGAGCGGCATTATTCTTCACGATAATATTTTTCTTGCAGGCCATATCAACAATAGAATAGGCTTCGGCAAGAAACTTCACAGCATCCTCCAACGCTCCTTCCTTAACCATTTTCTCCATTCTTTTGATAGCTGATTTCATTTCACTTCGAAGAGGAAAATTTCGTGCTCTGCGCTTGATATTTTGTCTCATTCGCTTTTTTGCAGACTTGATTATTGGCATTTTTTCTAAATTAAGATAATAATAGCGCTGAGATTCTAAGTTATTTAAGCCCCATAGTCAAACAATTATGCAAAAATTTAGCAAACAGATCGTTTTGGCCTCGGCAAGCCCCCGCAGAATCGAGCTACTCAACGAGCTTAATCTCGATTTCACCACTCACCCCAGCGATTTTAATGAATCCGAAACCTCTCTCCCCGCAAAAGAACTTGTTCTCCACAACGCCATCGGCAAAGCCCAAAAAATAGCCCGTCACTACAAAAATGCTCTAATTATCGGTGTAGACACAGTAGGAGCCTTCAAAAACCACATCCTCGAAAAACCGAAAGACCGTGAAGATGCCGCCGAAATCCTCCGTCTCCTCAGCAACACCACCCACAGCGTCCTTTCATCAATCGCCATCATCAACACCAACGGCGGCAAAATGGTCACCGGCATAGAAGAAACCTTCATAACTATGGATCGCCTCAGCGAAGAGGATATCTACGGCTACATCGACTCCGGCGAGGGCGAAGACAAAGCCGCCGGCTACGCCATACAGGGCAAAGGCGCACTATTTGTTAAGCGCATAGAAGGGGACTACTTCAATGTGGTCGGCCTGCCAATCTTCCTTTTGCGAAAAATGCTCAAAGAATTCGGCTACAAAAACTGGTTCTGATACCCCACAAGCCCAAAAACCCCCTAGCGCCACAATTAAATTCCGTAAACCTAACCTATATTGGCAAATCAATTTTTGTCAAGAAGCAAGCCCTCCATCCCTTGCCCGCCCCAAAAACAATTGCTAAACTCAAAGCAACAAAAAAATACCCCAAAACGCCCTTGACAAACCACCTGACTTCTGACATAATCACATGCTTAATAAATATTCCTAAACCAAACAATATGTTAAAACTATTGAAAAAAATTACAGTTGCCACATTGAGCACTATGCTGCTTACACTTGCACTGCTTGCCCCAAGCGCATCTGCCGCCCCTATCACCCAGACACCTGCGGTCGAAATCCAAAACGCTACGGCAAGCCCCAATCCGGTTGATTTTAAAGCCGGTGAATCATTGAATATCAGCTACGACATCGACTCAGAAGCCTACATTACCCTAAACATTTACAAGAAAATCGCCACAGACAGCTACACAAAAGTGGCTCAACTACTCAATGAACAGCTACAATCCATCGGCACAAATACAATCGCCTGGGATGGAACCCAAACCGGCGGCGATCTTGCCGATCCTGGAACCTACTACTTTGGTCTAAGCGCCGAGGGTTTATACAATCCCGAAAAAGCCTATACCTCAGAATGGATCTATGTTGTTGACGGAAGCACAAGCATAAACAATAACGATGACCTTGAAATAGTCGATGTAGACCTTGCCGCCTACGCCTTCGACCCAAAAAATAACGAAGAAATGGAATTGGATTTTACTATCAACAAAAGAGCCTACATCACCCTAAAAATTACCAATCAAGAAGGAGCCACACTAAAAACCCTAAAAGACGAAGTCCTATACGAAGCAGGAACAAGCACAATCTCTTGGGATGGCCGCGATTATCGTAACGAATACCTTACCAACGACACCTACAAATACGAACTTTCAGCCGAAATCGATGGTGATAGAGATAGCAAAAAAGGCAGTATAGAGATCGAAACAGCCGGTGTTAGAGACAGAACCGATGATCCTCGTATCAAAGACGCCTATCTTACAAAAGAAAACTTTGATCCCGGGCGTGAGTCCACTTATATAGTTTTCAACCTTACCGCTCGTGCCGATCTTAGTATCACAATAGAGGACATGAACGGGCAGGAATACGAAACAATCTACGACAAAAATAATCAGGAAGCAGGTTTATACAAGATCGAGTGGGATGGTAGTGAGCTAACTGACAACGAAGGTGACTACGAACTTCGCATTGATGCCGAAAACACAAAAGGCGAAGACCAAAAGTTTCTTGAAGTTACAATAGAAGATGATGAAGTTAGCGGGTCTCGTCCAAATGTTTTAAAAGACAAAATCGAAATCGAGGACATCCCATTCAGCCTTGAGAATGACGATAACCTTGCGATCAGCTTTAGACTGGACAAAAAAACCGAAGTTACTGTGGAAATCATGGACAACAACTACCTTATTGAAACACTAGTGGAAGATCATGAATATCCTGCCGGACTTACAACTGTAAAATGGGATGGAAAAGACCAGTTTGGAGACTACATCGATGAAGGAATTTACCAATACAAAATTACAGCCACAAATGCCCAAGGTAAGGATGAAGAAGAAGGAAACTTCTCACTTACAGACAGCAGCCTTGCAGACGGGGAAAATGTTTGCGCCGGATTTACCGATGTTAGCGATACTCACTCATTATGCGATTCCATCACTTGGGCAAAAAACATGGAAATCTTTGAAGGATACCAGGACGGAAGCTTTAGACCGAATCAGGCAATAACTCGTACAGAAGCCCTAAAAGTTATCCTGCTCACACTTGATGTTAATATCTTGAGTGCGGATGGATCAAACTATGGTTTCTCGGATGTTGAAAAATACGGTTGGTATGCTGGATATCTTAGAACTGCCATTAATTTGGGAATTGCGGAAGGATATCAGGATGGGAAATTTAGACCCGCAAATCAAATTACAAAAGCGGAAGGACTGAAAATATTACTTGAAACAGGAAGAATTAAAGATGATGTGATCATTCCGTCACTTACTTCCGGCCTTCCCTACGAAGATGCGGAAAAAGGAGCATGGTACATCAAATACTTGTGGATGGCCAAAGAGCACAACCTAAGCCCGAACGCCTACTACTTCTCACCAAACGAAGCTCTGACCAGAGCTGAAATGGCAGACATGCTGTATCGTTACTACAATTCCGACTTAACTTAAAGTTTCAAAGGAATATTGAAGGGATGAAAAAGGCTGGACTACTCCGGCCTTTTTCTATTAGTATAAAAAGTGATTTATAACCTCATTTTATATGCTAAAAGGACTTAAAGGACTGATAGCCGGTATTTTGGCCGGGACTGCTCTTGGAGTGTTGTTTGCGCCCAAAAAAGGCGAAGAACTTCGCAAAGGAATCAAAAGCGAAGTGGATGGCGGCGGTAGTGGGCTAAAAACCGTTGGTGAAGCTCTAAAAAACCTCGGAAAAGAAGTAGGGGAACTAAGCAAAAACATTTATGATGAAATCTCCGATTCTGAGCATTTCAAAAAAGCTGAAGCAGAACTCAAAAAACACACTGCAAAGGCTCTCGAAGCCGCAGACAAAATGATGAAACAAAAAAAAGGAAAGCTAAAAAAAGATGTAAAAAAGGCTACAAGTAAAGCGAAAAAAGTCGTAAAAAGAGAAGTTAAAAAAGCTACGACGAAAGCTAAAAAAACTGTTAAGAAAGTAGTTAAAAAAGCCACAACTAAAAAGAAGTGAAACAACCACTCATCGGAATAATCGGCGGAAATGGGAAAATGGGGCAATTATTTGCCTCATTTTTTCAAGAACAGGGGATTAAGGTACTTATTTCCGACCTCAAAACAAAACTAAGCAACAAAGAACTGGCAGTCCAAGCCGATATTGTAATAGTTTCCGTCCCCATTGATAAAACCGAAAAAATCATCAAAGAAATAGCCCCCCACCTTCCCAAAAGCTCCGCTCTCACAGACTTTAGCTCTATAAAAGAAATGCCCATAAAAGCCATGCTCAAAGCCAAATGCGAGGTTTTTGGCATGCACCCGATGTTCGGCGAATCCAACCCCATTCCCGGACAGACAATCATTTTTTGCCCCACCAATCGCTCCGGACATTACTACAAATGGCTCAAGAACTTTTTCACTACTAAAGGTGCGAAAATAGAAGAAATGACAGCATCTCGCCACGATAAACTGATGGCTCAGGCTCAAGGGCAGATCCACTTTGCCGAAATAGCTTTCGCAAACGCCCTAAGAAGATCCAAGCTACCTACAAAAGAACTTCTGAAATTCAGTTCAAAAGCCTCTGAGCTCAAAGTAATGCTCGCCGCCCGCCTTCTAAATCAGTCTTCCAACCTTTACGGAAATATCCAAATTCAAAACAAGAACAATCTCAAAGCACTCAAAAATCTGCAAAAAGCCAGTACGGAACTCCTGCAAATAGTAAAAAAGAAAGACCTCAAAGCCTTTATCAAATATTTCAACAGCACAGCCAAGTTCTACGGCAAATATACAAATGAAGCGCACAAGGAAAGCAGCGAACTGATTGATTTTATAATCGAAAAAAGAAACCGCAAAAAAAGGTCAAAACCCAGCCCTAAACCCCAAAAAAACTCTTTGGCCCTTCTTGGTCCGGCAAACACATATTCCGATATCGCCGCCAACACTTACGATAGTACTTCCCCAAAGTATTACTGCAAAGACATTCCCGAAGTTTTTGAATTGATTGTGCAGGGGAAGGTAAAAGAGGGGATTGTCCCGCTGGAAAATTCTATCCACGGCACAATTCGCGAAAGTTTTGACAATCTTTTTTCAAAAAATGTCCACATCGCTCGGGAAATTTCCCTGGAAATTCATCACAATCTCATAATTTTAGCTCACGCAAAAAAAAGCGACATAAAGACAATAATTTCCCATCCCCAAGCCCTTGCCCAATGCAAGAAATACCTTAAAAAACACTTCCCCAAGGCAGAAATTCAGGCATTCCCCTCAACAGCCGCAGCAATTGAAAAATTGATCTGCTCAAACAAAAAGGAGATAGCTGTAATAGCCTCGAAAGAAGCCGCAGACCTCCACAATCTCAAAATCCATGCCAAAGATATCGAAGACAGCAAAAACAACAAAACCTCGTTCATCATTATAAGAAAAGGCCCTTTCAAATCTACCACCAACCAAAAAGCCTCCAAAACATCCATAGCCTTTCACTTCGGCAAAGACTCACCGGGCTCACTTCTAAAGATTTTTAAACTCTTTGGTGATGCAAAAATAAACCTAAGTCGCATCGAATCACGCCCAACAACAGCTAGCCGTGGTGATTACATATTCTTCCTCGACTTTCAAGGCCCCCTCACAATCCTCAACAAAGTAAAAAAGCAGGTCGCAAAACTAAAAATACTCGGGAGCTACTAACCTAAATTCCCCTCAACTCCTTCATCATCTCAACCCTTTTGGAAATCAACTCCTGCGTCCCAATATCTTTTCTGTAAAACACCGGCCCGCTCACAGCTTCAACCGCCTTTTGAGCGACAGCCTCGGCCTCTCCAACACTATTTCCCTTGCCCACAAAAGCCACGGCTCTTGATCCGCACAAATAAAGGTCGCCATCCCGTTCGTCCACAGAAGCATAAAAAACTTCCACCCCCTCAGGCAATTCGCCTATCTCAATTTTTTGATCCTTCACAGCTTCATCCGGATATCCCTCTGGAACCACATATTTGCAAACAGTCGCCTTTTTTTCGAACTCAACATCCAGCTGATCCAGAGTCTTATTGATAATCGCCTCACAAATATCCACAAAACTGGTTTTCAGCAAAACCAAAGCATTCATCGCCTCCGGATCTCCAAATCTGGCATTATATTCAATCAATCTCACACCGTTTTTTGTCGCGATAAAACCGCCATACATCACCCCCTTAAAGTAAACACCAGTCTCCTCAAACAAGGCTTTTGCAACATGCTTGTTCATCTCACTTGCCTCTTTCACATCAACAGCAGTCAAAAAGGGCATCATATGATTCTCGCATGAATAAGTCCCCATTCCTCCTGTATTTGGCCCGGTATCTCCCTCATAGGCTCTTTTGTGATCCTGAATAACCGGCATATCAACCGTATGAGTCCCATCACAAAAACTCATCAGACTAAACTCTTGACCAATCAATTTTTCCTCAACCACAACCCTCCCACTTTCCTCAAGGCACTCCCTAGCATAAGCCAATCCCTCAAGCCTCCCATTCAAATGATCTCCTGAAACCTTCACACCTTTCCCTCCCTTAAGCCCATCGGCCTTAACAACAAAATCATCCCCAAGTTCATCAAAAAACTCCTCCAAGCCGCCATCATCATGAAAAACCTTAAATGTCGGATTACCCGGGATCTGATATTTTTCAAGCAAATCCCTCGCAAAAGCTTTGGAAGACTCCAATCGTCCCACTATCGCAAGGGGAGAGGCACTATGAATCTCCAACTCAAGCAACATATCCGCAACTCCGGCCTCCACTGCAGATTCCGGCCCAAGCACAGCAAAGTCCGGCCTCACACTCTCTGCAAAACTGGCAATCGCATCTTTGTCCGTCACCTTCGCGAACAAATATTCCTCGCACAACTCGGCGATCCCCGGATTATTTGCAGGCCCCACGCAATAAAGTTCAATATCATCCCGTTTCAAAGCTTTAGCCATCGCGTGTTCGCGCGCCCCGTTTCCGATCAAAAGTACTTTTTTCATAACTATACAAGGTTAGGTTGCCCATATTCTTGCTCATCCTCAATTTTGCCGCAAACCTTTTCACTCATTCTATCCTCGGCATTTTTCTTAAGAACCTTTTCATCAATATCACCCGTTTTATATTTACCGTCAAAACAAGCCATACACATATCCTTAAGTTTCGGATTTTGCTTCACACAAGACTCAAAAGTATCATCCAGATTCGCATAAAAAAGTGCGTCCGCTCCCATGAATTTTTTAATTCCATCAAGATCATGGTTTGCCGCAATAAGTTCCGCTCGAGTTGGAATATCTATCCCGTACAGACAAGGAGAAACAACCGGAGGTGAGAAAGATGCAAAATAAACCTTTTTCGCACCCGCCCCTCTGACCATTTGCACAATCTGTCTCGAAGTATTTCCCCGGACAATACTATCATCAATCAAAAGAATCTTTTTCCCCTTAATCTCATGTTGCATCGGATTCATCTTATAGCGAATAGATTTTTTACGGATTTTTTGCCCAGGCATAATGAATGTTCTTCCGATATAGCGATTTTTTACCAGCCCCTCCCTATATTTTATTCCCAATTTCTCCGAAATAGCCAAAGCCGCCGACCTAGCAGAATCCGGCACAGGCATCACCACATCAATATCCAGCCCGGCTTTCTCAATCTGCTTACAAATCCTGGCACCCATCTCAATCTGCGCATGATAAACGGAAACGCCATTCAGCACGCTATCCGGCCTGGCAAAATAAATATATTCAAATATACAAGGAATATGAGTCTTCGGCATGATGTTCTTTCGGTGCACTGTTCTTGTTTCCTCATCAATAAAAATAGCTTCACCCGGCCCCACATCACAAATTGTCTCAAACCCCACTATATCCAGCGTAACCGACTCGGATGCAAACATATAGTCGGTAGTTAAACCATTTTCCCTTTTCCCAAAAACCAAAGGCCTAATCCCATGAGGATCCCTAAATGCCACCATTCCGTGCTTGGCAATATAAGCCACAACGCTATAAGATCCCTTCGCCCTTTTGTAAACACTCTCAATCGCTTTCCAAATATGCATGGGTTTCAATTTGTCGGCATTCTGCTTTGTAAGCGCCTTGGTAAACAGATTTAAAATAACCTCCGCATCACAATCGGAGTTCACCATACGATGATCTTTTTCAAAAAGCTCCTTTTTTAATTCCGCAGAATTAAAAACATTTCCGTTATGCGCAAGAGCAACCCCAAAAGGTGCCTGCCCCAAAAATGGTTGGGCATCATTGGAACTACCTGCACCAATCGTTGCATATCTCGTATGCCCAATAGACACATAACCCGACAACTGTTTCATGTGGCGG
>Ga0180007_10002327_pt1 | contig 22906 bp, 20 predicted proteins | sample MM_PC_MetaG_FD_121122 | JGI IMG/M metagenome (GOLD analysis project Ga0180007, IMG submission 121122) | Groundwater microbial communities from the Aspo Hard Rock Laboratory (HRL) deep subsurface site, Sweden - MM_PC_MetaG | ecosystem: Environmental > Aquatic > Deep subsurface > Groundwater... | reverse complement strand
TTGTCTTCTATAGAATTTACAGAGTTCAATACCAGTAATTTTAGCAATAGCGTATGCCTCATTTGTAGGTTCTAGGGAGTTAGTTAGCAAATATTCTTCTTTAATTGGTTGAGGTGCAAATTTCGGATATATACATGAACTTCCTAAAAATAATAGTTTCTTGACATTATATTTGTATGCCGCATGGATAATATTTGCTTCAATCATTAAGTTATCATAGATGAACTCTGCTGGATATATGCTATTAGCGTATATCCCACCAACTTTGGCAGCAGCTAAAAAAACATAGTCAAGGTTTTCTTGTTTGAAAAACTCTTCAACAGCTGATTGTCTAGTTAAATCAAGTTCATGCAAATCTCTTGTAACAATATTATGATATCCTTTACTATTTAGATTTCTAATAATTGCTGAACCAACCATTCCATTGTGCCCAGCTATGTATATTTTTGCATTTGTTTTCATCAAATCACCCCTTAATCGAATTCTTTTCGAATTCTTGTTTCTCTTTCAACCAGTTTCATATCACTTTTTATCATGATTTTAACTAGTTCTTCAAAACTTGTCTGTGTTGGATTCCAGCCAAGAATTGTTCTAGCTTTTGTGGGATCACCTAATAATAGCTCTACTTCTGAAGGTCTAAAGTATTTAGGATCTACTTCAACCAATATTCTGTTAGTTTCTTTATCAAGACCCTTTTCATCGACCCCTTCACCTTGCCATTCTAATTCAATCCCAACTTCTTTAAAAGCAAGCGTAACAAATTCACGAACAGTGTGCATTTCTCCAGTTGCAATAACAAAATCTTCAGGTTTATCATGTTGCAACATTAGCCACATACATTCAACGTAGTCCTTTGCATAACCCCAGTCACGTTTAGCGTTCATATTACCAAGATAAAGTTTTTCTTGAGTTCCTTTTTTAATTCTAGCTGCGGCTAATGTAATTTTGCGTGTAACAAATGTTTCCCCACGTCTTTCAGATTCGTGATTAAACAGTATTCCATTCACAGCAAACATATCATATGCTTCTCTATAATTCTTTGTAATCCAATATCCATAAAGTTTGGCTACACCATATGGACTTCTTGGATAGAATGGGGTCGTTTCTGTTTGAGGTATTTCTTGCACTTTACCAAATAATTCAGAAGTTGATGCTTGATATATCTTTGTTTTCTTCTCATATCCTAAAAACCTAACAGCTTCAAGCAAACGCAAAGTTCCAACTCCATCGGTATCTGCAGTATATTCAGGAACTTCGAATGAAACCTTAACATGAGACATGGCTGCAAGATTATATATCTCATCAGGCTCAATTTCACGAATTAATCGAATCAGATTTGTTGAATCAGTCATGTCTCCATAGTGTAACTGAATTTTTCTTTTGATATGTATATCTTTTAATAGTTCATCCATATATAAATGTTCGATTCTCCCCGTATTAAAAGAAGAACTTCTTCTAATAATTCCATGAACCTCATAATCTTTATTTAAAAGAAATTCAGCCAAAAAAGAGCCATCCTGTCCAGTGATTCCTGTTATCAATGCTACTTTATTCATATTATATTCTCCTCTCAAAGTGATTTAAAATGAATCTACAAAACTTTAACTTAAATTTTTAATTATAGTCAAGTGTCCTGGTTAATCAAGCACTACTTTATTCAACTATATTTGAAACTCACCTCTATTTAATAATCATTTTCTAAAACATATACTATCACCCCAATACCAGAATTTGAGGTAGTGTCAAGAATCTTGTGTACTTTCTTTTAATAGGTATTTAAGAGTCCTTAGGTATTAAGTCTTTGTTTTGTACTGCTTTGTACTGCTTTGTTTTGTTCTTTTTATAAGTCTTTAAAGGGTTTTGTTTTGTTCTTAATCTTTTCCAACGAACGTATTAGACCTTTTTCTCTTAGCTCATCTCATACTTATCCACAATTCTTTTTTGGAGCTCAGGCTCTGCTTTACCGAATCCCTTGTGAATCCGAAACGAATGCTTGATATTGTACTCTTCTAACCGACTAACAAAATACTTCTCCATCGATTCCTCCGATGGGAATTGTACCTTCGCTTTCACTTTGCGCTTGATATCTTTGTTTAACCCTTCAATGATATTCGTCGAATATAGTGACCCTTGAATGCATTTGGGGTAGTCTAGAAAGGTAAACAGATAATGATTCCCTTTGAGCGACTCTGTTACTCTGGGATAGATTTTCTCCCATCTCGATTGGAATTCAAGCAGCGCTTGATTCGCTTGTTCTTTGGTCTCTTGGAGGCGTATCGCTTTAAATTCACTCAAGATTAACGCTCGATCTTGCACTCTCACTTTCCAGGTGATGTTTCTCATGACGTGAACCAAACAACGTTGAATATCCGCTTGAGGATAAACAGAATGAATCGTATCTTCGATTCCTTTGATTCCATCGGTAACGAACAATAAGGGCCGTTCAAGGCCTCTTTCTGACAAACTTCTTAGTAAGTTCTCCCATGATGAAATGGCCTCGTTTGGGTTAATTGCGTATCCCAATATCTCTTTCGTACCATCTAGTTTTATCCCTAATGCAATGTGTAGGGCTTCTTTACTAACCGTATCTCTTCGAAGGGGGATATAGGTTGCGTCTAAGTAAATAACGGCGTATTCTCGTGCAAGTTGTTTTTGTTTAAAAGCTTCGATATTCGCAATCACTTGATCGGTGATGTTGGAGATTGTTGTGCGACTATATTTCTTTTCATATAACGATTCTACGATGGTAGATATCTCTTCCATCGTTAATCCTGTTTGAAATAGTTTCACAATAATTTCTTCTGTTCTAGTATCTCTACGTTCGTATTTGGGAACGACTGGTGACTCGAACTCGCCATTACGATCTCGCGGGATTGTTAGATTTAAAATTCCATAACTTGTGTTAAATGCTCGTTCGTAAGAACCATTTCTAGCATTCTCTTTACTTAATCCAGATCGCTCGTACTTGGCATAGTGTAATAATTCCTTTAACTCCACTTTGAGGAGTTCATTCACTGCTTTCTCTAACTCAAAACGAAATAATTCTTGGATGGTGTCATCAATTTTCTCACCCTTGGCAAGACAAGTAATGATTTTTGTGGTAAAATCATTCATGGGAAATCCTCCTGTGTGTGGTGCGTTCGCAAACTCTATTATACACGAAGGATTTCTCTTTTTATTTACCCGGCCGATTTTTGGCCGCTTTAGAAAGTACACAAGATATTATAAACTCTCGAATTTGACGACTACTTTGTTTTTATACAAGTAAGATAAACTCGTCATTTATCTTAAAAGTTCTGATAATTCAAAGTAAGTTTTCTTAAAATCTTTTCTCTTAATAATAAGAAATATTATATATGCCGATAAATAGATGATAATGGGTATAATGTTGTAAAAATACCATGTAAAATAAACAAATGTAACCACCATAATCGTTTCTAATATAGTATCCATATAAAATTTTTCCTTAAAAGTATTCTGCAGAATTATTTCGGTTAAAAGCGATTTAATAAATAATGCAGAAGGTATAATCAAAATAGTGACATAGACGTTTTTAAGAATGAACGCCGAAAATAAGGCAAGTGCTATAGTAATTAATAAGACAAAAACATTTATATACAATAAAGTTTTCTCTTTTCTTAATGATTTATAAAATGGATTAATCAATAATCCGATTTTTGCTTGATAAATAATTACAGGGATTACTAAAATCATATATTTTAAACTTTCTGTATATTGAGGGAGCCAAATAGATAAAATGTAAAATAATGGATAATAAAGTAATAAAAGTGCTAAAGAAACTATCGAGAGAATATTTTTCAAGGATCTGTATATTACTATTTGGTTAGTATTTGTAGTTCTTTTTAGTAATGGAAATATAACTATACCCATAGTGTTGATAAATATCATGATTAAGTTTGTTACACTTAACGAGAATGAGATTTTTCCAAAAACATCAATTCCCCATGACATTTCTGTTATAAATCGAACAGCTCCAATTATTAACATACTGGCAACATTTGCAATCATTAAACTAATACCAACAGAAAAATTTTTATAAGTTTCTCCAATATCAATCCTAAATTTCGTGATTTTGTTAAAAATAATTTCCTTACAATAATAAATCCCCATAAGTAATCCGATTATTTTTCCGGCAATATCAGCATACATAAGAAACTTAAACTCATGATAATTAAAAAAATAAAAAATAATTATTAGTAAAGCAAATGTCACTCTATCAAAAATAAGAATTTTCGAGTACTCTTTCATCCTATTAGTTGCTTGTAATATAAGAATCAGCATAGAATTTAAATTAACAAGAATCAAAGAAATGCTTAGAAATCTAAATATCATCAACTTATTTGTATCGATGGTAAAATACCCAATAAATATATTTAGTAAAAAAGAAATAAAAATCTGAAATAAAAATAAAAATAAAAATTGGTTAAAAAGAGTGATTTTATTTAGATCGTTATATTTCATTCCTCCGTATCTTAAATAAACACCATCATTCAACCCGAAATGAAAAAAGCCTAAGTAGGTTGCATAAAGCATATATAATTGCCAATATCCATATTCTGTGAGATTTAAATATTTAGGGACAAAAAGTACTATTAATGTTGATATTAGCAGACTTATTAGATTCGAGGAGAATGTGTAACTAAAACTTGTAAAAATATTCCGTGCTTTCTTATTTAGTTTAAATAAAAAAGGCATTTATTTTTTCCACACATTCTTATTTATAATTTCAGTGTAACTTTGTATAATCTTAATGACTTTCATACTAAAATTTGTATCTTGGTAAGATGACACGTCTCCTCCAACATTACCATCTTTATACATCTCAACAGCAAGATTTATGGATTGCAATACTTGGTTTTTATCTATATTTCCTATAATAAAATTCCCTTTATCAAGAGCTTCGGGTCTTTCAGTACTTGTTCTAATAGAAACTGCAGGGAATTTAAGATAAGATGCTTCTTCAGCAATGGTACCGCTATCAGAGACAACGCACATTGCGTTTTTTTGTAGATAAATGTAGTCAAAAAAGCCAAATGGTTCTAATTGAATAACATTTGAATTAAAAACAAAATTCTTCTTCGAAATCATTTTTTTGCTTCTCGGATGAACACTATAAATTACTGGCAATTTGTAGTAATCTGCTATATCATTTATTGAATTCATGAGATTAAAGAAATTTCTTTCATTATCTATATTTTCTTCTCTATGTGCTGATATTAAGACATAGTTTTTCTTTGATAAATTTAAATCATCTAGAATATGGGATTCTTCAATTTTAGATAAGTTCTTTGATAATATTTCAGCCATTGGTGACCCTATAACATATGTTCTTTCCTTTGCAATACCTTCCCAATTTAAGTAATTTCTAGCATGTTCTGAATAACACAAATTGAGATCGGAAACATGATCAATGATTCTTCGGTTTATTTCTTCTGGCAAATTTTCATCAAAGCATCTGTTCCCTGCTTCTGCATGGAAAATAGGAATCTTTAGCCTTTTAGCAGATATTACACTTAAACATGAGTTTGTGTCACCTAATACTAATAATGCATCAGGATTCACTTCACTTAGAAGTTCATACGAATTTTTTATAATATTACCAAGAGTTTCACCAAGATTGCTCCCAACCACATTTAAGTAATAATCAGGTTCACGTATTCCGAGTTCTTGGAAAAAAACTTGATTTAAAGCATAATCATAGTTTTGACCTGTATGCACTAAAATATGCTCGAAGTAACGATCGCATTTGATTATCGTTTCAGATAATTTGATGATTTCTGGTCTAGTCCCAATTATTGTCACAAGTTTAAGCTTTTTCATAGGTTCACCACATCCTTTCGTAAATAGATAATTCATATTATCAAATTTTATAATGTTTATATAAATTCTTGTGTTCCAGTATCCATTCTTTCATTTCTAATACCATTTCATTATAGTCGGGTACAGTAAAATCGAAGTCCGATCTACTATTTATTAATGATTTATCGATATTAGGTTGATTACTTTTGTTTATTGAGAACGTATCTCCTCGATAAAAATGTTTATCAAATATTTTCAAAAGATGAAATTTTGAAATTTTTTTATTATTTACTAGATGATATAGTCCGGAAACATCTTGCGCAATTATTTTTTCTATAGCTTTTGCCAAAACCAGCGTTGTAACGCCAGTCCATTTTACATTTGCAAATCCAAAAATAGGTTGAGATTGTTTCATGAACCAGTTAAAAAGCCCGATACCATTTTTGGACATATCCGGACCAATAATCGATGTTCTGAATGTAATATCAGTATCATTAATCACTTCGCCAAGCGCCTTTGTCCTATCATAAAATTTTATACCATCAGGAATTGAAGTTTCATTATAATTTCCCTTTACCCCAGAAAAAACACAATCAGTACTTATATGAATCAGTTTGAAATTATTTTTATTAGCTAATTCCGACAAAAAATGAGGTAAATAACTATTTATTAATATCGAAATAGATTTATTTTGATCAGCATCATTATTCAAAATTCCAATGGCATTAACTACGAAATTAAACTTCCCATCTACAATAATATTCTCTAGTTGTGAAAAATTAGTTGCATCTCCAATTATATTTTCACAAAAATCTACACCTCTTCTTGAAAAAGCGACAACATTATAATTTTTTTCAATTAAATATTTGGTTATCAAATGCCCAGCCATACCTGTAGCTCCAAGAACTAATATCTTCATAATCTTATATATCCTTCTTTGCATTCCATAAATCGATTTCTGATTTAACATATTCCGTTTCAATTAATTTTTGCATAATTTGAGCAACTTCTAATCTGCGCGTATTATGAGAATTATACTCATTTCCTAATGATAAATCCTCTTTGCCTTCAATGAAATATTTATTGTAATATAAATCTCTTTTATCTGCAGGTATTCTGTAGTATTCTCCCAAATCTTCAGCAACTAAATATTCTTCTTTGGTTAAAAGCGTTTCGTATAATTTTTCGCCATGTCTAGTGCCTATTACTTTTAAGCTCATTTTTTTATTAAAAAGATTTGCTAATGCAATCGCAAGATCACCAATAGTTGATGCAGGTGACTTTTGAACCATAATATCACCAGCATTAGCATATTGAAATGCAAACAAGACTAAGTTAACAGCTTCATCTAAATTCATCAAAAACCTAGTCATGTTAGGATTGGTAATAGTCATTTCATCACCGCTTTTAATTTGTTCAACAAATAATGGAATAACAGAACCTCTTGTTGCCATCACATTACCATACCTTGTTCCACATATTGTAGTTTTATTTGTATCGACATTCCTTGATTTCGATATAAATACTTTCTCCATCATAGCTTTCGAAATACCCATTGCATTAATGGGATATGCAGCTTTATCAGTAGATAAACAAACTACTTTCTTCACACCCATTTCAACAGCAACATTTAACACATTATCAGTTCCCAAGATATTTGTCTTTACGGCTTCAAGTGGAAAGAACTCACAAGAAGGAACTTGCTTTAGAGCAGCTGCATGAAAAATATAGTCTACATTGAACATTGAATTGCGTAGACTTTGAATGTCTCTCACATCCCCAATATAAAACTTAATCTTCTCATTATTATATTTTTTTCTCATATCATCTTGTTTTTTCTCATCTCGTGAAAAAATCCTAATTTCCTTAATAGTGGAATTTAGTAACTTTCGCATTACAGCATTACCAAAGGACCCTGTTCCTCCAGTGATTAAAAGCACTTTGTTTTCAAAAACATCTATTTCGTTCATATAAATTCTCCTTAAATTTTATATTCTCTTAATTTCTCACTAATGTCCTAAGAAATATCTATCCAATTTAATTTTAATACTATATAAAAATTTTGATGAAAAAAATACAGTTCTAATCTTATCCTTCGCGTTCAACCCTTTTGAAAAAATAATAGAAAATGTTTTTTTATTATATCTTAAATGTTCAATTTTCATTTCAGTATTTAACTGTTTCAATTCTTTATGGGAAAGATTGTTTTTGAATCTTTCAATAAATTCAATTCTAACTATATATCTACTATGGTATTTAAGACTAAAGTCATCGAAGTTTAAGTTTTTCGAAATGGCATTGTTGTTATGTATTCTGTAATACACTATTATCTCATTAACTTTTATTTGATTTTTTACAAAAAACCGAAAATAGAGAGACCACCAAGTATCTTCATTTGGAAAATTCGTAGGTAAAGGTAAAATATTATTTAAGACTTGTTTTGACATTAGAGTGAGAGGACCACTATAATTTAGTCGTTTTTTCTTTTTTGGCAAAATTAAATCGCTATATTTTGGATTATCAGATATAATTTTCATTTTTCCACTTAAAACAACTAAATCACTTGAACTGCTATTCAGGGTTTGCTTCTCCCATATCTCGAGGGCATTAAACGGTAAAACATCATCAGCACCCATAAAATATATCCAATCTCCGGTGACCAGTTTTGCAGCTAGGTTAAATGCGGAATTTTTCCCGATTTTTCCCGGTTCAATGCACTCGATATTTTTATATTTTTTTTCGTATGTTCTTACTATTTCTGATGTTTTATCAGTTGATCCGTCATTAACAATAATTAACTGAAACTCTTTTATAGTCTGATTTAATATACTCTCGATTGCTTTAGAAATATATTTTTCTTCATTATACGCAGGCATAATTATTGATATCATATTGAAAATTCTCCTTTATAAAGCTCTTTTAAAATTTTATTTGCAACGTATTCCGGTGTTGATTCAATAAAGCACTTTTTAACTATTTCAAAAGGAACTTTTTCGTTTTTTGTCGTAGTAATGAAAGTCATAATTATATCAATGTTTTTAAAAAATTGTTTCCTAGATTCAAAAATCACACAGTAATTTTGGTATTGCTTAAGTATATTAAATATAGGATCTTTATAACTTTTACTAATATATATAATGGGTTTCCCAGATGAAACATATTCGTATACCTTGCTTTGTAACTGACTTAAATCATTATTTCCAATAAGTAAAAGATAACTTGATTCTCTAATTTGTTGTTCAATCTCTTTACTGCTTACTAGTCCAAAATTATTCAAATTTATTAATTTATTTTTGTGTTTTAGTCGATCAACATAATCTTTATAATTACCTTTAATATATAAGTTCAAAGAAATATTATTATGTTCTTGTAATAATTTAATGAATAATTTAAATGTATATTTTGGATTTCTAATTTTCCTATCTAACCCGCCAGCATAAAGAATAGAAAATGATTCAAGCGGTTTCAATATATTTTCTTCTGATAGATTTTTTGAATAATAATTTATTAGCAATGGGTGTTCTACATGAATCATTTTATTCGCTAATTGAGGAAAATATTTTTCAATGTGATTAACCCAAGAATCATTAACAATAATTCTTTTTGAATTTGAAAGAATTTTCCTTTCAAGTCTCAAGTTGTTTCTTTTTTTAAATAGACGATTTAGAGCTGTCCATTGTGTTGCTTTATTATGTGTAAACCTATCAAATAAGTATGGCACAATTTCAATTTTGTTTCCTTCAGTACACTTAAAGTTAAAAGCAGCTACCAAAGATTCAAATGGATTACATACTGGTATGATAATATCAATAGATCCATTTACATTATTCAATTCGTTAATGTATCCCTTTATTAAATCATCAAATATTGTTGTGCTTTTAAAGAAAATTTTAAATAAATAATATAGTTTATGAAAAAATAATATTATCATATAGAATCTTTTCGTTATCTTACTTTTATTAATTTTATATTCGATTATATTTCTTCTAACTTGCTTTTTGGTAGTAAAGCTTCTAATTTCATAAGGGCTGTTATTGTTATTAGGAACATTCATGACGTTAAACTCATTTGATATTATAGTTATGTTATTATCCTTTGACAAATAATTCATTAAATTTGAAATACATTTAGCATTTGCGGAATAATTAGGATAGTATTCCCTTAACAGTATTACTATATTCATATGAACATGAGATTAATAAATATGCGGTACATCAATCTCTTACCTCCAAAGTTTTAGTTTATTATGTACTAATTATTAATGAGAGTTGGTTCTTTATTTACAAGAGATGAATATTTTATTACTTTTAATTTTATCAATAACCAGTAAATTATCAAAAGCCAAAAAGCCATAAAAGAATAAGGATACGAGAAAACTTGATTATTTCCTGACATATAAAAAATAATCATAAATAGTAAAGCAAATAATGGATATGCGATAGTGTCTCGATAAACAATTGCGCGAACACTAACAAAAGCAAAGAAATAACCAATGAAAAACATAACTATTGTAACACCTAACCAATGAACATCGTTTGCAACCCACGTATAGAATGTATGCCAAGAAGCTGTAGAATCAATACCATACTCAGTTAACTTAAATTGATAAGTGTACTGAAAAAGATCAGTTTTAAAAACACTTCCAAAGTTTGCAATTAGAAATGTCGAATTTCCAATTCCAAACATAGGAGTCCATGTCACATCAGCAATATGTGACAAAGCTCTATATCCTTGCGTAAGATAATTTGTTAAGTAGATTAAAAATGAATGGAGAAAGTTTGGTGTGATTTTTAACAATAATGAATTATAATATTCTGGTGAATAACTATAGTGTTGAGTCCGACTTCCAATTGTGTTTGTAAAATATGAAAGAACAAGAACTGATAAGATTATAACCAAAACTATGTTTAGGCTTTGTTTAATAAATTCTTTCCGTCTTTTTTCTCTAGGATTAATAAATCGATTTTGTAATATTTTAATAATGATTACTGAAAATACAATTATAAGCATGTCAAAAACACCTTTATTTCTTCCTAAAACAACCCACCTCATTACTTCATAAACAATAGCCATTAGTAAGGTTAATTTATAAAACAAACTTAGTTTACCTAAATAATATATGCCTAAAGCGAATGTAAAGTATAAGAATGGAGAATACAAGACTAAGAATAATATCAAAATACCACTATAAGAACTATTTGAAAATGATTGAGTATATGAACTTATCGGATCATTAATCGAAAATAAAACAGATGAAATAATTTCGTTAAAATCTATAGGGGCTATTTGCGTATAAATGTAAAAAATAATCATTTGGAAAATCAAAGTAGTTACTATAAGAAATTTTAAAAGGTGAAAAACTTTTCGTTCTTTATGTTTGGTTTTATTCAATGATGAACTTAATGGATTATCATTTATTACTGTAATAGCATGTCTTTTCACAAAAAATATATAACCTAAAATGAACATTAATTGATATATAAATAGCAAAAATAATAAAAAGGGTAAATTAACTTTATTGTATTCAACAGGGCCAGTTAAATACAGAAACACTGTAAAAATAAAAAACATCTCAGAATACAACAATGGTTTAAATATGATTTTCAATTTTGGTTTTATATTTCTCATTTTTTTAGAGATTTCAATATCATTGAAATTCTTGCCTCCTTTCACTAAAGTTTAATTATCTACATTTATATATCGTTTTCATTTTGAAGATTAACTCATCAAGCTAATAAATAAGTCGATGTACTTTCTAGTATTTATATTTTTAGAGTACATGCTTTCCATGAGGTCCCTACCATTTTGACCCATTCTCCTAGTAGTGATTCTCTCTTTGTACATTTTTAACAGTTTTGCAAGAAATTGTTCTATATCATTTGGATCAACACAAAAGCCGCAATTATGGTCAGTAATAACCTTACAAAGTTCTGATTCAACATCAAATGAAGCTAAAATCGGCTGGCTCGCAGCTAAAATTGTGAACGCTTTGCTTGGAACAGAATTACTGCCTACATTCGGTTTGGACACGACTAGGCCAACATCAGCTAATGAAAAAACTTGTGATATATCTGCATATGGTTGAAATGGAATAAATATAATGTTAGTTAATTGCTGGCGCATTGACAAATCAACGAGTTTCCCCTTATTACTTCCTTCTCCAACAAAAACAAATAAAATATCTTCAAAATTTCTTAATTTTTCTGCTGCTTCAATAACCATTTCTAGATTTTGAGTCATGCCTAAATTCCCACAATAACTAACAATAAACTTATCACGGCTTATTTTGTATTTATCAAATAATTTGTTATCGTCTTTTTCTATGTGTCTCACTATTTCTGTATCAATCCAATTGTTAATTACTGTCAATTTGTCGTTTGGTACGTTTTTGTCTAAAAGATTATTCTTAAAATCATTTGAAATAACTATAATCTTGTCAGCATTTTTATATATATAATTTTCAATAGTTCTTCCGATAAACCAAATGATTCCTTTTCTTTTTATAATTCTTGTATTAAGTAATGAATCAGGAAAAACATCTTGTACAACATAAACAAATGGAACATTCAATTTTTTCTTCAACCACACCCCTAACACTCCTTGGATTGGTGGTGTACTTTCTGCAAATATCAAATCAATGTCTTTTTGTCTTTTACCAATCTGGTATTGTTTTAAAATGCTAATTAAGTATCTAATTGCTCTAAAAATCACACATTTTTTTTCTCTAAACAAGTTAAATCTAATAATTTCAATTTTGCCGTCAGCTTTTGATTCAATTTTATTTTTTTTATATATTTTCCTAATTTCTTCACTTATTCCTCTTGTTGGCATCGGCGTTATAATCTTAATTTCTATGTTTTCATTAAATAACTCTATTTCTAAATCGTTACTTAAATGAGAACTTGCGACATTTTCAGGAAAATAGTAAGCAGTTGGTTTTAATATTTTCAATTTTATATTCCTTTCAATAATAAGGTTTGCTCCATTTGTCGAATCAGAAATATTCGATTTCAACAAGTGTTAAAAAATCACTTGCATTTTCTAGTGCTTGCACGGAACTTTCTCCAGAACAAATAACGTAACCATATCTTTCACTACTATTTTCAATTGTTTTAATTGTTTGTCCAACTGACAAATCTAAACAGTATTCCACTAGATTTTTCTTATCTGAATTTTCAATACTATTATAGATATTTTTGATTTTACCAGGATCAAAGTTGAAATACCTTATTGAGCTACCTTTCGAAAATGTTCTCCTTATATTAGGATGAATACCCAAAGCTAATTCAATAACTGCTTTAGTCATATCAATTCCTGTTGATATGGGAACTAAATGAGAAGTTATATTGTCTCCACCCATTCTTGCACCAATTTCTACCACTTTAGGTCCAGATTCAGTTATTATAATTTCTGTGTGTGCAGGTCCATTAGTGATACCTATTGCATGAATTGTCCTATTAGTGATATCAATAATTTCTTCTTGTATGCTTTGATCTAAAAAAGAGGGTTGAGAATGTCCCAATTCAACAAAATGTGGAGCTCCAGTAGTAATCTTATCTGTAATGGCCAAAACAAATGTTTTATTATCTATCGTGATTGATTCGACACTTACTTCTGGACCAATCATATATTCTTCTATTAAAACACCGCCACTTTGACTATTTTTTTTTGCATAAAGAAATGCGTCAGCAATTGTATCAGGATCAAATTTTTCGACCAAAGATATCCCCCTACTCCCTGAATTATCTTCAGGTTTCAGTATAAGAGGATACTTTAAATCTTTTAAAGCAGTTATACACTTCTCTACTTTATCAAACTTCAAATATAATGGAATAGGTACTCCATTAGTTTTTAAGGCCTCTCTCATTTCGTATTTGTTAGTAGCTTTTAAAGCTGCATCTTTTGAAATAGAAGACAATTTCAGTACTTCTGCTACAAGTGCAACAGTTTTCATAGGTCGATCACTAGCAATTGTCAGTATTCCATCAATTTTGTAATTTCTAGCACATTCAAGAACACTTTCTGTGTCCAAAGTACTAATTACTTCAAATGTATCTGCGAATTGAAATCCAACAGCTTCTGGATTCATATCTAAAACTATTGTATAAATACCCATTTCTTTAGCCTTCTTAATTGCTGGAACTTGAAGTTTACTTGCACCTAAAATCATTAATTTCTTCATTTTGATCTCCCGAACAACCTATTATTTTAATTGTCTATGCAAATTAATCCTCAAGAAGGGCACCGACAACAACGACATTATGATACTTTCCGTTTTTATACCAATGTTCTCTCATTTCACCTTCAAGTTTGTAACCACATTTTTGAAGCATGGACAAAGAACTTTTATTATATTCAAATAGAAAACCATACACTCTTCTTACATTCATCTCTTCTTTCAAAAATTTAATAAAAAGATTAAATGACTCAGTGCCAATACCTTTCGCCTGATTAGTTTGTTCTCCAATATAAATATATGGATAGGCCGTTCTGTTAAATGGGTCGTACTCATTTAGCCCAACTATCCCAATTACTTTGTTTGAGGTTTTTTCAAAAATACCATAAATCTTTAAATATTTTTCGTTAGCCTTTTTTTCAAACCAATTTTTATGTTCGTATTCATTTACAGGAAATCTTGAATTTGTAAAATCTCTAAGCTCAGGTTGATTGATCCAACCTAAAGTTAATTGAAAAATTTCATCATTCATTGGAATTAAATTTATTCTATCGCCTTTAATCATTAGATTTATCCTTTCTAGAATTATAAATATTTTTTTTAAAAATTACTGTATTAATTGATTTTAATAAAATTTTCATATCAAGAATAAAAGATAAATTATTCACATAGAAAACATCATTCTTCATCTTTTCGTTAAAACTTGCTGAATTTCTGAAATATGCTTGATTATAACCTGTGATTCCAGGCCTAACTTTTAATTTTTCCTTTTGACTCAAAGTATATATATTCAAAGCTTCAGGCAAATCGGGCCTAGGACCAATTATACTCATATCACCTTTCAAAACGTTTACGAGTTGAGGTATCTCATCAAAACTAATTTTTCTTAATATTTTCCCGATTTTTGTCATGCGCTCATCTTTTTCCGAGTTAAAGGTAGATCCCTCAGCATTTCGCAAATCAGGTGCATACATTTTCATTGTTCTAAATTTGTACATAGTAAATAACTTTCCTTCTTTACCTAATCTAGCTGATTTATACAAAATAGTTCCTTTGTCCTCAAAATAAATTAGTGGTGATAAAAATAGAAATAGTAAAACAAGTATCGGTAAAGACATTACTGAAAAAATCAAATCAATTACCCTCTTGAAAAGTTTTTTGTACACTATTACACCTCGTTTTTAAAATAATTATTAAGAGTTTCAGCAACGTAAAATACATCTTTTACACTCATTAAGGTGTGAAGAGGAAGTGTGATTTCGTTTTTGTATTTATTGAATGCATTTGGATAATCCTTGATATCAAACCCCAAGTTTTTATATGCTGTAAACAATGGCAAAGGTTTATAATGTACATTAGTTGCTATCCCGTGCTCAGCCATATACTTAATCACTTTATTTCTTACTTCAACGCTAGCGTTCTTAATATTAACTAAAAATAAATGCCCTGAACTGGTATATGAATCTTCATGATGATAAATAATGTCAAATTTTTCTCTATCAATAGTCATTTCATAATGCTTTATTAAATCAAATCTTTTTTTAAGCAACTCTTTATACCTTTGCAATTGCACAAGACCAACCGCAGCTAAGATATCTGTCATGTTACATTTATAGGCTGGATAAATAATATCATATTCCCAAGACCCTTTTTGCATTTTTGATAAAGCATCTTTTGACTGTCCATGTAAACTTAGCAACATATACTCGTTGTATATTTCCTCATCTGTCATGCCAAATGTCTTTGTCCATGTAATCGCTCCACCTTCTGCAGTAGTCAAATTTTTTACTGCATGAAATGAAAAACATGTAACATCAGCTACTTGACCAGCATTCTTTCCGTTTTGACAAGCCCCAAAAGAGTGAGCAGCATCTGATAATACAGTAACTCTTCCAATATTTTCTTGTCTCTTGTTATTTGGTATAAACAGATGTTTTTTATTTTCAATAGCTTCGAATATTCTATCATAATTGCACATTACTCCAGCTATATCTACAGGGATAATTACTTTAGTATTAGCATTTATAGCTTTCTCCATTTCATCGTAATCCATTTCAAAAGATCCGGGAGCAGTATCAACGAGAATTATTTTAGCTCCAACATGATGAATTACTGCAGCTGAGGCAGAATAAGTATATGCTGATGTTATTACTTCATCTCCTGGGCCAACTCCTAATAGATGAAGTGTTAATTCCATAGCTGCAGTTGCTGAATTTAGACATACTGCTTTATTTACTCCAATGAACTCAGCAATCTTTCTCTCAAATTCTTTGGTTCTTGGTCCAGTTGTAATCCATCCCGACCGTAAAGCTTCGGTAACTTCTTTTATTTCATCTTCTGAAATATCTGGTGGTGAAAAATTTATATTCTTCATGGCTATATAATCCCCTTTAAAATTCAATCTCTTTTAAATATATCTCTTGAATAAACTTTTTCTTTCACTACTTCTAATTCATTATAAAATCTATTTGATACTATCACATCACACTTCTTTATGAAATAATTGAAATCTTTAACTACTTTTGATCCAAAAAATTCGTTATCATTCAGCACAGGTTCAAATACAATTACTTGAATACCTTTAGCTTTAATCCTCTTCATTACACCTTGGATTGAAGACTGTCTAAAATTATCAGAATCGCTTTTCATTACTAAGCGATAAATCCCAACTATTTTAGGGTTCTTAGATATAATCATGTCTGCAATGTGATCCTTTCTGGTCCTATTTGCATCAACGATAGCAGTCATTATGTTTTGCGGGACATCTTTATAATTTGCTAGCAACTGTTTAGTGTCTTTAGGCAAACAATAACCTCCGTATCCAAATGATGGATTATTATAATGATTGCCTATCCTTGGATCTAGTGCAACTCCTTCAATAATTTCTTTTGTGTCTAAGCCTCTTATTTCAGCATATGTATCGAGTTCATTGAAAAAAGCCACTCTTAATGCTAAATATGTATTAGAAAACAATTTAACAGCTTCAGCCTCTGTCGAATTCGTATATAATATGCTAACATCTTTTTTTATAGCCCCTTCTAGTAATAAATTTGCAAATGTTTCCGCTTCTTTCGAATGATCACCTACAACAATTCTGGAAGGATACAAATTATCATATAAAGCTTTTCCTTCTCTAAGAAATTCTGGAGAGAAGATTATTTTTAAATTCGGATGTTTCTCTTTTTGCTCCTCAGTGTAACCAACCGGTATCGTGGATTTAATGATTACAGTTGCACCACTACAAAATTTAGAAATATCAGATATAACAGAATCAACTGTTGAAGTATCAAAATAATTTAATTTTGCATCGTAGTTAGTTGGGGTTGCAACAACAACAAATGTTGCATTTCTATATGCCTCTTCTTTTTCAAGAGTAGCTTTAAGATTTAGATTTTTAAATTTCAAATACTCTTCCAATTCTCGATCAACAATTGGAGAGATTTTTTTATTTACCATTTCTACTTTCTCTTTAATAACATCTAAAGCGACTACTTCATGATGCTGTGCTAGTAATACTGCGTTAGACAATCCAACATAACCTGTACCAATAACTGCGATTTTCATTTACTGCCTCCTCTTATTCAAAGAATTTTATAATTTGTGATTTTGGAAAACCAATGAATTCTAAACGATTTCGAATAGTCTCATGATGCTTAAAACTAGAAATCAGTATGCCATCAAAGTTATATTGGTTTATCTGATTTAAAGAAATAATAGGTAGATTGATTATCGTTTCACTTAGTTTTGTTGAATCATCATCTATAATTGCTAATGCATTAATGGATATAGTTTTGCTTGATTGAATTGTGTGCAACAATATTTCTGCAACTTCACCGGCACCATATAACAGGATATTCTTGAATCCGTTTTTTTCAACTTGGCGCAAAAATTGTTCGATATTTTCCTTAGCTGAACTATACAAGTTTTGTGAAGCTTTAAGATACCCAATATTTAATACTTTTATTCTCTCTTTTCCATTTTTCGTCACAAAATACTCCACTGTTTTACTGGAGTGCTTCTTTCTTTTAATCAGTCCTTTTTTCTCATAGTCGTCTAAATAATCATTGACCATAGAAACTGCAATCCCTATGGTTTTAGAGATTTCTCTTTGAGTTATGTTTTTATTCTTTTCGATCAGATCTAGAATCATATACTCTTTAAAAAGAGGGGTTGGTTTAAAGAAATTGTTATCACCCAAAGTTTTCACCGTCCATTGTTCGATAATTGAATAATGTAATTCTACATCAAAAAGCTTTGATATACAAGAGAATTTACTCATTTTGTTTAAAAATCGAACAAATATTTCGATATCTTTTCTAAAGCCTCTGATGAAACAAAAAAACTAGCACAACAACCTTTTGAGTGCTAGCAAATTTATATGTATTTTCTAGGATTCTAAATAGTTTAAAATCGATTGATAGATACCACCGAAGTCTTCCTTTAATATATAGTTTTCAATTTCTAGTTCTGTGTGATCAAGCAGACGTTCAAGATAATCTTGATAGACTACGGTTGACTTTATGTTTACATGACGGAGCAAGCTCTTAGTCGCTTCAACTGAGCCACCTCTTAGTAGGTTCATCATACCAGCAGTGTGTCTTAATGCGTGAGGAGTTATACCTAAACCATCAAGACCACAATCTTCTAACACTCTTCTAAACATAACCATAAAAAATGTTCTAGATAGAAACTGATCTGGTGAGGTGTTTTTCGTCGTGATAAATAAATAAGGATTCGTATCCTTTCTTCTACTCAAATATGCATCCATCGCATCTTTTACACCTGGTGTTATGCTTACACGCTGAATCAATTTATCCTGTCCTTTTTTTCTGATATATAAGATTGACTTCCCGTCTTCAACTAGATAGTCTTCCTTCTTCAAAGCGATGATTTCATGACTTCGAAGACCAGCAGTTAACATCAAATAGACAATCGCATGATTTCTATAGTGCCAAATCGATTTTCTGATCTTTTTTGTATGTAGGATGAGATGTCTTGCTTGTTCAAGGGTTAAAATTGTTTTACTGATATGATATTGAATGTTTTCATTTTTTATACCCTCCATGATGTCATATGTATAGTGATCACTGATCAATAAGTGCCGTTGATTGGTTTTCAAATACTGATATAAGCCCTTCAGCGCACATATATGGATATAAATATAATGAGTAGAATGCCCTAGATCACGTTTTTGTTCTCTATATCTGATCACATCACTTGTCTTCGCATAATCGATATCATGATCTTTTAAATAATTTATATAATGCTTAAATGCAATCCTATAGGATTTAAGGGTTTGTGGTGTATAATTTTTATGTGAAAGATAAATCTCACTTAGTTTTTCTAATTCATGTTCCATTGTTGGAGTCGTCCTCACTTCCTAAAATATAGTGTTCAATTTGATGTTCTGAGTCATCATGAATCAAGTCTAAATGATGTGCATAGATTAGAGTTGTCGCGATTTTTTTATGACGCATCAACACCTTTGTAGAAGCGAGAGTTCCACCCCTTAATAAATTGATGGTCGCGGCTGTATGTCTTAATGAATGAGCAGTAATATGTGTATCACTTAGCCCTGAATCTCTTAGAATGCGTCTAAACATACCCACAAAAACGGTTCTAGTCAAAGGTTTAGTTGATCTTACTGAGCGTGAAACAAATAAATACGGATTTTTGTCCTTACGCTTTATTAAATACTCTTGAATCGCCTCACTTAAGCCATCAGATATCTTTACATATTCATCTGCATAGCTTCTACCTTTACCATGTACATAAAGAATTCGAGTACCATTCATCATTTTTAGATCTTTAATTCTTGCTCGTCTAACCTCAATACTTCTAAGTCCTGTCGTTATCATGAGATAAATTAAAGCATAATCACGATAGTGCCATATGTATTTTCTGTTATCTTTCAAATATAAGATCAAGTGTTTCGCTTCTTCTGTGGTTAATATCGGCTTAGATATCCCTTTTTCTATCCGTTCATTTTTTATAGATTTCATCATATCAAATGTATATGCTTCAGGTAAATCTAAACGCACTCGATTGAAGCTTAAATATTGATATAACCCCTTGAGTACAGTAATCTGATGATGAATCCAACGCTTAGAACTTCCTCTTTTTCTAATCATTTCCAAATAATTCATCACATCACTTGTTTTCGCATTTAGGATTTGGTGTTCCTTTAAATAATTAATGTATTGCTTAAGTATGGTCTGATATAATTCTCTTGTCCCTTGAGTTATGTCTTTTTCTGCTAAATATTGCTTAATCAATGGTTCTAAAGGGTGATGATTCATAGTTAGTCTCCATTCATATAAAGGTCTCTATCCTATAGTAGTTTTATAAAGTACTTTTTACTTGTATTTTTTAAACTTATCAATTTCATCTTAATCGTATTTTCTAAGAACCTAGTATCTATTGTTCAATGAGTAGTAAGGATTCATATAGTTTATAATCATGGTTTGACGTGTATAGTATATTACCCAAGATGGTATTCGAATTTAGATGATCAAACGAGACAAAGAAAAAAGCTGTAGAAAATAATCTACAGCCCTTGAATTAACTAATCTTTAATTGTAAATCTAGTTCAATGTCTCTTTAAGATAAAACTCTACGAATAACATGGATTACTTTTCCACTGATATGTATTCGTTTAATTTTAACTTATACAATAATACATAAATTATACGTAGCGCTATTTAATATCTTTTAAAGTGCAATTTAATATAATAATATTTGAATCTTGATATAACTGATTTAAAAGTTTTGAGGACCAAAACAAATCTAAATTCAACTGAATGAACTTATTCTCGAGTTTCTCAGGATTTATGGTCGATAATGTACTTTTTAAGCCATCAAGACTTCTTTCATTAAAATGATCAATTAATTGACGAATATTGCTTAGATTTAATGCCCTGATGAGCTCATCTTCCAAGTTTTTATCCTGAGTAATTATTCTTACTCTTTTGGAATTCTCAATAAGCCAAATGATATTCTCTTTTAATCTACTTCTATCTGATTCACCTCTAATTATTGTATCAGTATCCATTAAAACTGTAACAATTGTTTGCTTATTAATCATATATAATGATCGACTGATATGCTTAATTTCTGATAGAACTACTTTTCTCGTTTGTCCAAATAAATAACCTTTTGGTTTTAACCATTCAATAATACTTTTCTCACATTCACCTTCTATAAGTGTTATATATTTCTTCATGTTCTTTACTACCTGTCTATGCTATCATGTAAATCGATTAAGCTATCCAAAATAGGAGCGGTTGAGAACACATCCTCTTCTACTATTTTCTTTAACTTCCTATTATGATGTTTAACTACCTTTTCAGGTTCGATTACATCCGTAATTGATCCATCTCGATTTTTCTTGAATAAAATAAAGTTATAGTTAGGAATATCCATATCTAACAAGTCAGAATTATGACTTGTGATAAACACTTGACCATCAATGCGATCTATCAATGTAATTAAGATTTGAATGATTTGCTGCTCAATTTCAGAATGTGAATGAGATAATTTTTCATCTATATACAAGGTGTTATATGAATTTTTGTAGAGTGCATTCATCATAAATGCAATCATTATACCTTCCTTAGTTCCTGTAGACAGGACTGAGCTGTGAATATCACCTAGCTTACCATTTTTTAAAATAATTTCTTTGTGTCCATTTTTAAAATGAATAATCTTATTCCCTGGTACTTCTTTACTATCTGTAACATCGCTTATTGAACTATCAAAGGCCATTGCTATTTTCTTTATAATATCAGTTCTAAGTTCAATGTTTTCATCAACTAAATTGTCATCAGCACCAGAAAAAGAATAAATAAACCCAAGACTTCGCTGAATTTCGCTACGATGTGAAATATTTTCTTTTGTAGTTAAGAAGTAACTTACAAAGCTAACACCTTCAAATTTTTCTTTTTTATATATTGGTTTCGAAGACTCAAGCTCTGATTTATGTTTGATATATGACAGATCTTTAAGTTTAACGCGCCACCAAGTTTCAGACACAATTCCCTTGGCACCAATTTGTACATGAACTCTATACATATATGACAGAGTTGAAAATGTTGTATCTATATCGATAGTATTGCTAATACCCTTTTCAAAAAAATTATTAATATTAGCAAATGAAATTTTAGAAACATCTTTACCATTTAAAAAATTCTGAATAAAACATAAAGCCATACCTAATGTTGTTTTTCCACTAGCATTTGCTCCAAGTAATATTGCAAACTTCTTAAATTTTAGATTCGGGTAATTTTTGTGTGCTTGAATAATTGGAGAATATTTACTTTCACGTGTATATGTGAAATCGACACTAAAATTTTTAAATTGAAATAAGTCATCTAATTTGATTTCATAGAAAATCATAGGTTCCCTCCTAAATAGATGATTAAATTATACTCTATTTGACAAATCGTGTCAATTAAAATAATATTATTTTGTTTTTTGAAGCTAATTGTTCGTTTAAAATGTATTTTTAGACACGAAAAAGTTGTTAAACATATCGTGAAAAAAGATTCTCAATGACAATATGGAATTGAATTATTTGTAAAGTGTATATGTAATGCATAAGTGATCTTTATAATATATGTTGATATTATTTGTAGATAGGAGCATATTAAGCATAATGGTTGTTATATCTAAATTATACAGTTCATATTTGTTTCAATCCTTCTAATACTGCACAAAATGATTAAGAATTATTAATGTTTCTACTCTCCTTGAAGCATCATTACATCCTCATTACTATCAACGTATCCCAAATAGCTAATTCCTACACCTATCTCATATTTAAAGATCATTCGATGTGCTTCATCAACTGTCATGAAACCACTCTCATAATGCTCAACACCCATTAAAAATGTTGTTTCATTCAAATACACA
>Ga0180007_10002325_pt1 | contig 22938 bp, 18 predicted proteins | sample MM_PC_MetaG_FD_121122 | JGI IMG/M metagenome (GOLD analysis project Ga0180007, IMG submission 121122) | Groundwater microbial communities from the Aspo Hard Rock Laboratory (HRL) deep subsurface site, Sweden - MM_PC_MetaG | ecosystem: Environmental > Aquatic > Deep subsurface > Groundwater... | reverse complement strand
CTAATCTTTTCATCTCTAAGTAAAATTGATGAGCTTGAGCTGTATTGAGCTGAAAGAAAGCTTCTGGAGTAAGTAAGAATTTAAAATCATTTAAAGTTTCAGTCATTGTTTCTTTTCCATAAATTAAAGACATATCATCAGTGAAAAATCCTGGTTTCTTTAAATCAGCGTTCATCACTTCATAAATAGATACAATTTTTGGTTCTAATTTTATTAGTTCAGAAACAACAGTTTGAAGTCTATTAGATTTTTTAGCCATGATAAATGAAACTTGAGCTTGATCTTTATTTTCTGTGACTCTGATGACTAAGGATCTAACATATCCTCTTCTTGTTCTTGGATCAATACCATCCATTTCATATTGATTCATTAAGCGGATGATGGTATTTAAAATATGGTCTATGAGTTCATTTTGGATTGGACATCCATTTAAGGCAATAAACTGATTGGATCCTCTTGCATACATGCCAAAATGATTCTTTCCTCTTATTTTTTGGACAGGCAGTGATGCTTTGTTACGATAGTGTTTAGGTTCAGATGCACCAATCGTATCTTTAACTAAATCTTCATTGATTTTTGGAGATACATAACGATCAAATGATTTAATCAAAATATCTCTTTTTTGGATTAAGGTTTTTAAGTAGTCAAAGTGTTGTGTTTGGCATCCACCACAAGTATCATAAACTGGACAAAATGGCTCTCTTCTGTCCACGCTTTGTTTCGTAATCTTCTCTATTTTTGCAATAGCGCGATTATCAAATACTTGTGTAATCACAACATCAAGTTCTTCATCAGGCAAGGCTTGATCAACAAAGATGGCAAGCTTGTTAAAATAACCGATGCCCTCACCGTTAATACCCATCCTTTTTATTGAAATATGGAGCAGGTCATCGACCTTGATATGTTCATTCATATGACACCTCTTCTAATATCTTTATTTTATCACATTTTTGGCACTTTACATGCTTAACAAAGAAAAATGGGAACAAAGTGTTCCCACATAAAATGTTTAGAATATCGAAATAAAATTACTGAATAAAATAAGGATGACGATTGTAACAAACATTAAAACGATTTCAAGGTATTGCATCTTAAAATGATCCTTATTTGTATTTTCTGGTAGGACAAACGCTGGATCATCAACGATTTGATCTCTGATATTATCAAGGATTGGCGCGTAAATCATAACCCGCGTAAAATAATAAATTAAACCGAAGAAAATGATACCACCTATATACATCAAGTAACTTTTTACAAGATGTGAAAAGAACTGATACGACTCAATGTGATAGTCTCGACTCAATAGAGAGTTTTGTACAAAAATAATGACTGACCATAATAGAAGTGCCATCAAAATACTTTTAACAATGTGAATATAAATCATCCGTTTTCGATATTTAGGGACTTCTTTTTTGATTATTTCTATTTCTTGATAAATGGCATCACTAAGAGGAAACTCAATCTTTAACTTAACAGCTTTATCATCGATATCTTCATCTTCATTAAAGAAGACTTCATGCCATTCTTTTGAATCAAATGCATATCTTTCAGACTGATAAGTCTTGCCACTAAATTTAAAATCAAATGAAAATGTAGGAACTAAAACTTTATAAAGTGTGAATTTTTTAACCTTAATAAACTGTTGTTTTGACTTGTCTTTATGTTTTAATTTAATATCTTTTTTAATCTCTGATCTAATCATTTGATCGATATTAAGATTTGCATTTGTTGTATTTAAGATTGGTTTTTTATCTTTAATATTAAATTGATCCAAGACATCTCTAATATTGAGCTCCAGGAAGGTTTCTCTTTCAATTGTTTGAAAAAATCCTGAGTCTTTATTAGGTGAAATAACTGTTTGGTTAACAACATCTGCTTTTTCTATTTCTTCTTCAAAGTACCGATCAATTAATTCGATTGGTGCATAAGCAAAATCAACTGAATCACTTTCAAAATGGATGATATCATATGATGCATTGAGTAGTTTAAGTTGCAAATCAAAGTAGATATGGACGTCTAATTTATCTTTAGTTAACCATTTTTTTAAGGTTTTATCAGCGTAATTGCAATGCTTAATGATACTTACAATTTGATTTTTCACCATATCTTCATCAAATTTGGAATGATAGATTTGATTTTGAACAAGTACTTTATCATCAGTTTCGATAAATTCTTGATAATCTGAAGGTGTAAAACCGTATTTCATTGCTTCTTTTAAATGTGTAATTGCCTTCTTTTCGTTATAGCACTCTTTTGTACAATAAATTTGATATAGATAAAGATGACTTTCTTTTGAAATATCTTCTTTAATTGATTCTAAGAACCATTGTTCGGAACTGTGATAAGATTCCTTTTTGAACAGTAATTTAGCAAGTTCAAACTTGGTTTCACGATAACCTAAACGGTATGCTTCCTGATAATAGTCCTGTAGTTCTTCTTCAGTAAGCAATGCATCGAATAATTCATTATTCAGTAAATAAGCTAATGTGATATCAAGTTTACCTGCTCGGTAAATTTGAACCATAAGCTCAGTACCTAAACGATATCCATCTTCAAAGTAAATACTACCATCATCTTTGGCTTGTTTAAAAAGAAGGTCAGCACAAAGAACCTTGGCTTCAAAGTGATTCAGTTCAGCTGCTTTGAGTAAGTAATCAATTGCCATGTCAGTGTCTTGAGCAAATTCGTTGCCATGATAATAATCTAGACCTAACTGATAAAGCGTTGTTGCTTTATTCATAAACGATCTCCTTGAACACATTTACTTCTTTCTTTTATTATACCCACATTTTTATAAAAAGAAAAAAGTCAACTGTATTTTCATACAATTGGCTTCATAATCTCATTTTTTAAGCATTAAAATAGGGTTAAACCTATTTCAAACGCATGACTTCTCGTGCAATCATGACTTCTTCGTTGGTTGGAATGATGAATGCTTTAACTTTAGAATTTGGAGTTGTAATCAGTCTTTCTCCACGCTTTGCATTTTCAACTGGATCAACTTCAACGCCTAAAACTTTAACAGCTTGCAAGATACTTGCTCGAACGAAACCTTCATTTTCACCAATACCAGCTGTAAAGATAATCGCATCCAGACCGCCCATGTAAACATAATATGAACCGATATAATCTGCAATACGTTTAACTTGAATTTGGTGAGCAAGTGCTGCACGATGATTTCCATTTCTCATTTCACGTAAGATGTCACGTGAATCATTAGAAATGCCTGAAACACCTAAGAATCCTGATCTCTTATTTAAATCATCTAAGACTTCTGCATAAGATTTGTTTTCTTTATCAGCAATTAGCATTAATACGGTTGGATCAATATTACCAGAACGTGTGCCCATAGGAATACCTTCAAGAGGTGTGAGCCCCATCGATGTATCAACAGATTTACCACCATCAACAGCACATAGTGATGCACCATTACCTAAATGACAAACAATCACTTTAGCTTTAGGATTATCAAGTAATTCAACCGCTCTTTCAGATACGAATTGATGAGATGTTCCGTGGAATCCATATTTTCTGACACCATAGTTTTGGTACCATTCATAAGGTGTTGCATATAAAAATGCATCTTCAGTCATCGTTTGATGGAATGTTGTATCAAATACAGCAACCTGAATGACATTTGGCAAGAAACTTCTAAATGCTTCAATACCTGTGATATTGGCTGGATTATGAAGTGGTGCTAAATCACTTAAACTCTTGATTTGTTCAATCACTTCATCCGTAATGATTGCTGAATTCTTAAAGATTTCTCCACCTTGAACCACACGGTGTCCAACACCTTTGATTTCATCAAGTGATTCAATGATGCCATTTTTAATCAAACCTTCAACAACAAGATGTACAGCTTCCTTGTGATTTAAGATTTCTTGTGTTACTGTGATCTTCTCATCATCTTTCTTCATAGTGAACACAGCATTATAATATCCAATTCTTTCTACCAATCCAGATGTAATCACACCTTCGCTGGGCATATCGAGTAGCTGAAATTTCAGTGATGAACTCCCAGCATTAACTGCCATAATTTTCATAGTTTAATATCTCCTTATAGACTTATGATAACCTATTTATAATGAATATTCAAGTATATGAACAAATATTCATATTAATAAATGTAAACGTAGATTGCGATGAATAGTAAAATGGTTCCTAAACTGGTAAATATGTGCCAGATAAAATGAAAATATTTGATCTTTGGAAAAACATAAAACCCAACACCAATTGTATAAGCTAATCCACCAGCTAAAACATACCAAAATGCTGCGGGTTGAAAAGCGAATAGTTGTTGAATAAAGATGAGCGCACTCCATCCCATAGCTAAATATAAAAATAAATGAACTTTAGCGAATTTCTTAATCCAAATTGATTTAAAGACGACACCAATTAAGATTAAGATCCATTGGATGATGAACAGTATAGGTCCTAGACCAATGCCATCAATACCAAAGATAGGTTCTTGCATGGCTGGAAGCAATAACAAAGGTGGTGCGAACGTACCACCAATCAAGATATAGATTGATAAGTGATCAAATCTTTGAAAAACACCTTTTGCTTTGACGTGAAATAACGAATGATAAAGTGTACTCATCGTATATAAATTGATCATCCCAAAGCCAAAGATAATCGCACTTGTGACTTCAATGGTTGTATCACTTTTAATTAATAACAGAATTAAGGCAACGATACCAAATATAGCCATTAAACCATGAGAGACTGCGTTTGCTATTTCTTCACCTAGTGTTTGTATGTTCGTTTCTTTCATGATATATCCTCTTTTACAATAAATTGATCTAAAAAGTCTTTGCCCTTATGTGTTTCTGGTTCAGTTTGTTCTAAATCAAAGAAATCAAACTGTCTAAGTACTTCATAACTAACGATTGCGACTGCATTTGATAGGTTGAGCGATCTCACTTTATCTGTTGTCGGAATACGATAACAATTATCTAAATTCTTAGCAAGCAGTGCACGATCAACACCCGTAGATTCTTTTCCAAAAATTAAATATAAGGGTTGTTCAAGCTTCTGATATTCGATATCTGCATAGTTCTTTTTACCATATCGTGTCAAAAATAAATAGGTTCCTGGGTTTTTGCTTTCAAAATCAGCAAAATTAGGATAAAGCACATAATCAAGATGTTCATAATAATCAAGTGCACTTCTTCTTAACTTCGTTTCATCAATCTTAAATCCTAAAGGCTCTATCAAATGAAGCTTTGCGCCTATAGCGACGCAAGTTCTCATAATATTACCAGTATTTTGGGGGATTTCAGGTTCATATAACACAATGTGAAACATCGTTACACCTCAATTTCTAACCTAACACACAAAAATGGGTATTGCCTAGACAATACCATTTAAGCATTTTTGTCATCAGTTACTATTTCTTATATTTCTTAATTAAGCTTTGCTTCAAGGTCCAAAGTTCTTGTGATAAATCCACATAATATTCATGTGGTTTTTCTAATCTGATCACTTCTGGCCATAAGGATGCATGTTGTTCTTTTGCATAAGCTCTAATTGCTTTCAAACTTGGCAATTCATAAATGAGTTTCCCTTTTTCGAAAATAGGGATCAACAAAGGTTTTACAGTATAGTTTTCAATTAATTTATTCTTCCAAGGAAAGTTAGGATCAAATAAATGATAAGGTTGAGTGGAATCAATGACTTCATCAAATAGCGTAATGACATCAGCTTCAGCCATACAGTGTTCATCATAGAACCGGTACACTTGCTTAAACCCTGGAATAGTCGTTTTTTGGACGTTGTCACTGATTTTTATCTTAGAAACGAGTTCTCCATCAACTTCAATAGCCGAAAGCTTAAATACGCCACCAAAGACAGCCTCTGATCTTGCTGTGACCAACCTTTCACCAACACCAAATGAATCTATTTGTGCACCTTGATGAATGAGTTCTTTAATTAAATACTCATCAAGCGAGTTACTGACTGTAATCTTTGTATTTTGCAGACCAGCAGCATCTAGCATCTTTCTAGCTTCTTTTGTTAAATAGGTTAAGTCACCACTATCTAAGCGAATACCTTTAAGTTCACACCCCATAGGAGCTAAAACTTCTTTTTGAATCTTAATCGCATTAGGAATACCTTGTTTTAAAGTATTGTATGTATCAACGAGTAAGACAGCTTGATTAGGATAGGTCATTGAATATGCTTTGAATGCCTCATATTCAGAATCATAGCTTTGAACATAGCTATGTGCCATTGTGCCTAAAGCAGGAATTTGATAAGCAAAGTCGACATAGGTATTTGATGAACCAACAACACCTGAAATATAAGCTGCACGTGCACCAAAGATGGATGCATCATAGCCGTGTGCTCTTCTTGCTCCAAATTCTAAAACACCTCTGCCTTGAGCTGCATAAACAATGCGTGCAGCTTTAGTTGCAATTAAGCTTTGATGGTTTATGGTTAATAAGATCATTGTTTCAATGATTTGACATTCCAAAATAGGTCCCTTAATCACCATAATAGGTTCGTGAGGGAAAATTGGTGTACCTTCTTTCATTGCATAAACATCACAATGAAAAGTAAATGTCTTTAGATAAGTTAAAAAATCTTCTCCAAAAATTTTCTTTGAACGAAGAAAGTTGATTTCTTCTGTTTCAAATTTTAGATTTTGAATGTATTCAATGACTTGTTCAAGACCTGCAAAGACTGCATAGCCTCCATCATCAGGAATTGATCTAAAAAAGACATCGAAAACAGCAATTTGATTATGTTTGTTATCCTTAAAATAGCCATTTGCCATTGTGAGTTCATAAAAGTCCATCAATAACGATAAATTACGTTCACCCATAAAAGATAATCCTCCTTCAAGACACTTACTATTCTAACACTTTTTGCCTTTTTTTGGTATAATAAAACGTAGAATAAGTGAGGATTTTTCCATGATCATCTTGTTATCACCTGCAAAAACGTTTGCAAAAACTATCACACCATTTGAATCATCTCCTATTTTCCAAAGTGATGCCTTATCTATGATAGCTAAACTATCAAAGATGAGTGCTTCTAACTTGAGTCAGAAGATGCATATATCCAAAGATCTTTCTTTGAAAGTCAAATCTGATTATATGACTTTTAATCAGATCATTTCATCAGCAATCTATTTTTATGATGGGTATGCTTTTAAGGGATTTGCTATTCATAGTTTGAATGAAAAAAACCTCTTATACTTACAAGATCACCTTTACATGTTGTCTGGTTTATACGGACTTGTTCGTCCTTTTGATGGAATCAGTGCATATCGTTTAGAGATCAAAGATCAAATCATTAAGAATCTATATGCTTTTTGGAAACCTAAATTAATGGAGTATCTATCATCTACTCATCCAAATGAACTTTTCATTAATCTGGCTTCACAAGAATATAGCAAAGTCTTACATCACTTTTTACCAGTGCTAACCATATCATTTTATGAACGTAGCAATGATCAACTTAAAGCTATCAGTATGCATGTTAAAATGATGAGAGGCAAGATGGCGAATTATCTTATAATAAATGAAATTAATGACAAAGAACAAATCAAACAGATAGCAATTGATGACTATCATTATGATCCACATCAATCATCAAAGTTTGAGTACATATTTATCAAGGAGATACACCAATGAAACGCTTAGTTAGGATGATCCTATCTAGAACATCACTGATCTTACTTTTACTGCTTGCACAAATCGTCTTGTTTTTACTATTGATTGATTGGATTTCACAATATCGATACTTAAATACTGTTTTTTATGCCATATCAGTCATGATTGTTGTTTACTTAATTACTAAAGAAGAAAACCCAATCTATAAGCTGAGTTGGATTATTCCTATACTGATCTTCCCTTTATTTGGTGGCATGTTTTATCTATACTATAAACAACGCAACATTGGCAAAAAAGTAACTCAAAGAAGATTAAATATTGATTTAAGCAGATATGACTACGTAGCTGATTTAGACCATCACCTTAAAACAAAAGATTCAAACTATTTATATAATTTAAACTGGCCAACCTATATCAACACCAAAACTGATTTTATGGCTTCTGGTGAGCTGATGTTTCAAGCGATGCTAGATGATCTTAAACAGGCTAAAAAATATATATTTATGGAGTTTTTCATCATCAATAAAGGCTTAATGTGGGATCAAGTTTTACAGGTTTTAAAAGAAAAAGCTGCTTCAGGTGTTGAGATCAAACTGATTTATGATGATTTTGGTAGTTCTACTCTTCCTTATAAGTATGCTCAATCCTTAAGTCAATTTGGAATTGAAGCTAGTAATTTCAATCCAATGCGCCTTCATTTAAACTTTGCGATGAATTATCGTGATCATAGAAAAATCGTTGTCATTGACGGCAAGATAGCTTATACAGGTGGCATCAACATCGGTGATGAGTATATTAATCTTTCCCATCCATATGGACACTGGCATGATGCAGGTATTCGTTTAGAAGGTGATGCAGTATGGTCTTTAATTATAGGATTTTTAGAGAATTGGCGCTTTTCAACCCAAAAAGATCTTGATTATGGTGTTTACAAAGAAAATCATCCTATCCAATCCAAAGGATATATTACGCCATTTACTGATACACCCTTAGACCAGGAAACTTCAACAAAGTATATTTATTTATCCTTAATCTCTCAAGCTCAAAAATCTATTTTAATTACTTCTCCTTACCTCATCATCGATAATGAACTCTTAACAGCACTTAAATATGCAGCCAAATCAGGTGTTGATGTTAAAATAATCATTCCATACATACCAGACAAAAAGATTATCTTTATGGTCACAGAGTCCTATGTTCCAGAGTTAATGGAAGCTGGTGTATCGGTTTACCGCTACACTCCAGGATTCATTCACTCTAAGATGATGATTGTTGATGAGGAGAGAGCCTTAATTGGAACTGCTAACTTAGACTTTAGAAGCTTATACTTACACTTTGAAAATAGTGTCTACTTAGAAAAAACAGACTCTATTGCTGATATGGTAATATTCTTTAATGAAACAGTTGAAAAAAGTTCATACATCAAAAATTTTGGTAAAAGACACTTTCTATACCGGATTGTTCAAATCTTACTACGTGGTTTCTCATCCTTAATGTAAAGAAAAAAAGGCTCATTGAGCCTTTTATTTTTTTTGAATTATTAAAAGTAACTACTGTCTAGCAAATCCTAGTGTACCAAATAAACTTCCAACAACAAAGAATAAATAAGATACAATATAAAGCATAATCTTGATTGTTCCATAAATATCAATACCTGATAAACTTGAAACAAATGATTCAGCAACTAACATCAATACTGCAAGGAATAATGTGATTGAACCAAGTCTGAGTAAGAATAATGAGAATCTACCTGGTTTCTTATAAGCAAATAAAATCCATAAGAGGAATGGCGCAGCAACTGCTACACCTGGAATGACATATTCGCTCATTGCAGTAACTTGATTGACATAATCACTAATCATAGCAACCACGCCTGATAACCATGATGGAGCTGCAAGAACTAATGGAACTAATTGTGAAGTGCCATCAATTGAACTTACAACAAATCCAAACACAAGTACAACAGTTAATACAACCCTTAAGATAAGACCCTTTCTAATTGCCCATAAAAGGAGAATTAGTCCAGCAACTAAGCCCAAACCTGCATATTCTGCGATATAAGGGATGTTTGCTAATATGCCATCTGCTTGAGTAGCATATGGTGTCAAGTTGTATATGAAAGGTAATGTATCAAATTCTAAAATTAATGCAACAGAAATAAATAATGAAGATGCTAAGATCAATAAGAATCCAAGTGTACGAACAATCTTTCCTAAAGTCTTGTTATATACTCTTTTGTTCATCAAAACCACCACTTTCTATATTTTATAATTCACTAACTATTTTATCATAGATTAATGACTTTGTAATAATAATTGTAATTAATTTATATCCTTATTAACAGCTAAATCACCAGATACAATCCAGTTTTTCTTTCTAAAGATAAGATCAATTCCAAAAACTAAGATAGCTGGGGCAAGTAACATAAAGCCTACAGCAAGAAATGCAGTCATTGAATAATCCATCCATTCAAGTGTTTGAAGCTGACCAACAAGTGCCGAACTACCCATGCCAGCGCCAAAAGGAGTTGTTTCAACATGAAAAACTAAGTAGAAAATAGGTGCTAAGATTGCAGATGCTATAATTGTAGGCAACCAGATAATAGGCTTTTTCAAAATATTCTTAAATTGAAGCATGGAAGTACCAAATGCAATGGATAAAACCATACCAATATTATTATCTTTTCTTGATTGAATGGCAAAACCAATCATTTGAGTCGTCGTTCCTATAACGGCTGCACCACCAGCAATACCTCCTAAAGAGATTGCTATGGCAATTGCTGCACTTGATAAGGGTGATGTCAGTAATATACCTAATACAACAGCAATGACGATGACCATCGGAATTGGAAGTAAATTAGTTGCAGATTCGATACCAGTTTGAATACCTGAAATCATATAACCAACAGGTGCACTAATGATTAATGTTAAGACGAGTGCAATGACTGATCCTAAAAGAGGAATGAGCAAAATGTCAACAGGTGTCTTTCTTCTTAAAATCAACTTAAGTAAAAGAATACCAAAGATGACAACTAGATATGTTGTTACAGGATCATTATTTAATCCGGTCACTATACCAGCAGCAAAAGTAACTTTAAAACTTGTAGCTATACCACCCATCACTGCAGCCACTACCATTTTCAAACCATCCATCTTTAAACTTAAAGCAATACCCATACCAATACCGACACCCATCATGAGCTTAAGTGCTTCATATAAGGTAACTTCTATAAGTGGTATACCCAATAATGTTCCAAACTGTTTAAAAATAACACCAATGATTAATGTAGCAAATAATCCATAAACCATACCATTCATGGTTGTCATGATAAATGACTTTACTTTTCTTTCTTTCATGTTATCAACTCACTTTCCAAAGATATTTTAACATATTCTTTATCAACTCATTAAAAAAAAAGACCGAAGTCCTTCTTTCTCATTCTTTCAAGTGTTATTTCTATCGTTTACAAGCTTTTTTCTTGGTTTCTTTTATCCTGATACATGATTTGATCGACAATTTTAATCAAATCATCATAAGTTTGTCCCTTTTGCCACACATGGATACCATAAGAAAAAGTTGGAATAAATGTTTCTTTTTTGAAAACATGTACGCATTTAGAATTGATCAGATTGATCATATCTTGTGTATCTTGATGATTATTATCCAATAATAAAATAAATTCATCGCCACCATATCTAAAAACAAGATTGGTATAATTGCGTAATAGATCGCCAAATCTAATCAAAACTTCATCACCAAATGGGTGACCATAGCGATCATTGATTTCTTTAAACCTATTTAGATCAATTAAGACATACTGGAACGATGATTGAGTTTCAGTACATTTTTCGATTAACTCTTCTGTTTTTTCTCTCAGTGATTTTCGATTATATAAACCAGTTAAGTAATCCACTTTGGAACTCAATTCAAGTTCTGATATTAAAAGTTTATTTTCTTCAAGTTTTACTTCTATCTCGAGAGTCAGCATTCTATTGACTATGGTCATAATCAGAACGAAGATTGCTGTTAAAACAACAATACCAACTGCTTGAAAAATGATATCTATAGAATACGTTAGAAAATCTGTAATTGTATTGTAGTTAAGTAGAATCAAAATGATTCGAAAAAAATAAATAGATGCATAAGCAATCATCATCAATAGTAATGAACCTGTTTTGAAACAATTATTTTTTTTCGAATGGATATACATACTGTAGACTGCCTCTACAAAAGCTGCTAGCAAGAAAAAAGAAACCAGAATCATACGTATCGCAACATCATCTTTGATCACAGCAAAATAATAAAAAACGATACAAAAAGTCAAATAGAATAATAGATATATTTTTTGGTTCACATGGATGCTAAGTAATTTTTTTAATCCAATAACCAAAATGATAAATCCAGCAAATAAAATTAAATTGCCAAGTAGAATAGAAAGATACATATAAGCAACAAGAAATTCTCTAATGGCTAATAAAACCACACCTATTGAATAGAGTAAAAACCCCATCATTAATTGGGTTAATCCTTGAAATTTACCCTTCATTGAGGGCATCATATGCATGATAAAAAAAGAAAAAGTTAAGGTAATCAGTGATTGAAATATTAAAATTGTAAAGATATCAAAATGTGCCATTAAAGTCCCTCATTTCTTATCGAGAATCCTAAAATAAGTCACTTGGTTTTTATATAAAGCAAAAGGACAATCTATATATATTATAATAACACGAAAATAAGCCAATTATATGAATTAAATCAGTAGGAACCAATTGATTTATAGAGCATAAAAAAAAAGAATCTATAAGATTCTTAATTCACTTTATTGGTCCCCGCGGCCGGGCTCGAACCAGCACGGATTCTCATCCACCAGATTTTGAGTCTGGCACGTCTACCAATTTCATCACGCGGGGTTTTGATATCCATCAGTGATGGACAGCAAAAATATAATAACATGCTTTATTTGAATTTGCAAGAACTGCAATATAAAATCAATTACATTTCAGACAGTGATTGAATACCCAGTAATCTTAAACCTTCATTAATCACTGTTTGAATCGATTCAACAAACAATAAGTTTGCATTTTTTTGCATTAATTCTTCAACATTGATACGGTGTTTTCCATAAAAGCTATTAAATGATTGCGCCAAGCTAAGGATATACCGAGCAATAAAATTAGGAGCATTGTTTTCTTTTGATCTTTCAACGATATAAGGAAATTGTCCCAATAATTTGATAATTTCAAAGTAATCATTTTCACTATAACTAGCGTAATCAACATGGTCCATATCTAAAGAGTTTTCTCTTAAGATAGATGCAATTCTGACACTGCTATATTGAAGATAAGGACCTGTTTGTCCTTCAAATTTGAGCATGTTTTCTAAATTGAAGTCAATATCAGAATGTTTTTCATTCTTTAAGTCATTAAAGATAATAGCTCCAATACCTACAGCTCTAGCAACCATATCCTGATCTTTTAAATTAGGATTTTTTGCTGCGATAGCTTCTTTAGCACTCTCAATAGCTTGAGTAATAACATCTTCTAATCTCTTAAACTTACCGCCACGGGTAGACATCTTCTTTCCATCAATTAAAACGAGTCCAAAATTAATATGATCAACATTAAAATGGTAACCCATTAAGTCTGTAATAGCTTGTAGTTGCTTGAAATGAAGAATTTGTTCATTCCCAACAACATATAGAACATGATCTGTATTGTATGTTTGATGTCTATAGAGTAATGCTGCAACATCTCTTGTCATATACAAGGTTGCTCCATCTGTTCTTTTGATTAAAGCAGGTGGTAAATCTTCACCTAAATCTACAATGGTTGCTCCATCATCTATTTTAAGTAAACCTTTATGATCTAATTCTTCTACGACAGCATCCATCTTATCGTTATAAAAGGATTCTCCTGTATAAAAATCAAATTCAACACCTAAAAGGTCATACATTTCCATGAACTCTCTTAAAGATTCTTCTTTGAACCAAGTCCAAAGTTGAGTATATGTCTCATCGTTTTGTTCTAACGCTCTAAATACATCTCTTGCATCTTGTTCCAATTGAGGATTTTCTTTTTCCTCATCATGAAAACGAATATAGAGCTTTTGTAGTTCCATAATCGGATTTTTCTTAACATCAGCTTCATTACCCCATTTTTGATAAGCAACAATCATCTTACCAAATTGCGTACCCCAATCACCTAAATGGTTAATGGATACTACTCGATATCCCATTTTTTTATAAATGTTTTTGAGGGCATTACCAATGACTGTTGATCTTAAGTGACCAACACCAAAGCTCTTAGCGATATTAGGAGAACTATAGTCCATAGCAACTGAGATACCATTTCCGATAGTTTGATTACCATAATTGCCTTTTTGTTCGTGAATCATGGTTAAAATGGCACTTGCTAATGGTCCTCTTTTTAAATAGATATTCAAAAAACCATTAGTTAATTCAATTTGATCAACTGCTTCATCATGAATTAAGACAGGTTCAAACTTTTCATAAACCTGCATTGGGGACATTCTCCAAGCTTTTACAAATGCAAATAAAGGAACTGCTAAATCAGCAAGTCCTTTTTTTGGTTCTTCAACAACAATACCTTCAATTTGGAAATGTTGTTCAAGCTTGTCTTTTAATTGTCTTTTAATTGTTTCAATCATTTTATAACTTCCTTATCAAAAAAAAGCACGATGTGCTTTTTATTCTGCATTAATTAAATCAATTGCATCTAGATAAAAGTCACGAACACTACGATTGATTGCTGTTGCATCTTCACTGGATAATGGTGTGAATATTGAAATCAATTCGCCATTTTGAAAAACGAGAAGTTGAGGTGTCGTTGCTTCAACATCTGGATAGTTTTCAATAACTAAATTGACACTATCAAGATCGTCATTTGGATCCATATAATAAATTTGATTTGCATAAGCATCAAATCCTTCTGAATAAAAATATTTCTCAAAAGCACCAATATGTGCTTGACATGAAGGACAAGTAGGATAACCAATGTATAAAATAACAATTTCATCTTCACTTAAAATCTTGTCAAGACCTTTGTTAAATAGCTTACTGTCATAAGCGACAGTAACAAATGGATGATCTTCAGTGAAATCTGAAGTTGCATAGGGTTCATATGCCTTATAGATCACAGTTTGATCGGATGGTTTGAAAATAAAAATGATTGCAAGAACAACAACGAAAAAACTGACGATAGCAATGATGGTAATCGGATGAATCTTTGGTTCTACTTTAGTATATTTATCTGACATGTGAAAGCCTCCTAGATTGACTGCTTATGATTATAGCATAAAACAAGTGCTTTATCAATGAAAAAATAATGATTTTTGATATTTAAAACGAGATTTCTTAGAATACTTTTGAATAGATTTGGTCAACAAATCGTAAATGCTTTTCTATTCCAAATTGTAAAGCGAGTTCATCTTTAGAGACTATCTTGTTAATCTCTTCATTTTCTAGCAATAATGATAGAAAAGATGTTTGAGTTGAAAGTGCACTTAGTGCAATCTTTTGAACCAAATCATATGCTGCCTCTCGGTTCAATCCTTTGTCTATTAAAAGATGCAGGACACTTTGAGTGAAGATGACACCTTGTGTAAGATAGATGTTTTCTAACATTTTCTGATCATGAACCACAAGACGATTTAATGTATTGGCATAACGATTGAGCATATAGTCTAAAAGTGACGTTGCATCAGGTAAAATGATACGTTCAACTGAAGAATGTGAGATATCTCTTTCATGCCATAATGCAATATTATCAAATGATGCAACCATATATCCTTTAAGAACTCTAGAAAGCCCACAGATATTTTCACTGCTTATTGGATTTTTTTTATGAGGCATTGCTGATGAACCTTTTTGAGACGAATCAAAATTTTCAGATACTTCGCCAATTTCAGTTCTAGATAAATGTCTAATTTCAACTGCTATCTTTTCTAATTCAGAACCAACTAAAGCGATGACACTCATATAATGTGCATGTCGATCTCTTTGCAGTGTCTGAGTTGCAACATTTGCACTCTTTAATCCAAGACTCTTTGATACGATTTCTTCTAATTGAGGTGTTGTTGCACTATAGTTACCTACAGCACCACTTAATTTAACAATCTCGACATGTTGAGCCGCTTCATTAAAAAGAGCACTTAAACGTTTAAAATCTTCATACCATAAAGCGAACTTTAACCCAAAACTAGTGATTTCAGCATGAATACCGTGTGTTCTACCGATGATTGGTGTATGTTTATAAAGCAATGCTTTTTGTTTTAAGACATTCTTGAAGAGATCAATGTCATTTTTTATAATGTTATTGACATCTCTTAAAATGATGGATTGAGCTGTATCAACAACATCAGTTGATGTAAGTCCGTAATGAACCCATTTCTTTTCATCTCCTAAAGATAAGGAAACTGCTTTTGTAAATGCAATCACATCATGTTTAACTTCTTCTTCAAATCTTGTAATGTCTTTTAAATTGAAGGTCGCCTTTTTTAACGATTCAAAATCAGTATCAGGAATTAATCCCAATACATGCCATGCGCTTGATGCTTCAAGTTCAACCTTCAAGAATGCATCATATCTATTTTGTTCGCTCCATAATTCTTTGAACACTTGACGTTGATAACGTGAAATCATCTGATCACCACCTAAAAGATTTCTTTAACCAAAATCGTTTGATTACGGTCAGGACCCACAGAAAATATTGCTAAAGGTACACCGACTAATTCATTTAACTTGTTCATATAATTTTGTGCAGCGACTGGCAAATCATCAAAAGACTTCACTTGCGTAATATCTTCCTTCCAGCCTGGCATCGTGATGTAATTTGGTTTACATGCCATAAAATCTTCTATTTCAGCAGGTATATAATCTATTTCTTTTCCATTTAAATCATAAGAAATAGCAATCTTTAACTCATCAATTCCAGAAAGAACATCAAGCAATGTAACGGCTAAATAACTTAGCCCACTTGTTCTCTTCGTATGGCGTAAAACGACTGTATCAAGCCATCCTATACGTCTTGGTCTACCAGTTGTTGTTCCAAACTCATTTCCTACTTTTCTGATGTGATCAGCAAGATCTCCTAATATTTCACTAGGCATAGGACCTTCACCAACTCGTGTTGTATAAGCTTTGGTAACACCGATTGCTCCATCAACTAACCATGGTGCAATACCTGTATTTAAAGGAACGCTAGAGGCAGTAGGTGAGCTTGAAGTTACATAAGGATATGTTCCATGGTCTAGACATAATAAGACGCCTTGAGCACCTTCAAATAAGATATTCTTATCTGCTTCAATTGCTTGGTTTAAATAGAGTGATGTATCACCAACATAAGGAGCCATCCGTTTAGCATAAACAATGTATTCGTTATATAAGTCTTCGAAATCAATTCGAGGTGCACCCAGTTTTCTGAGCTCTTGATTTTTAACTTTGATAAGCTCAGCTAATTTTGTTTTGAAACGGTCTTCACGAATAAAAGTGGAGACACGCAAACCTAATCTTGCTGCTTTATCTGTATAAGCAGGTCCAATCCCTTTATGGGTTGTTCCTATTTTTTCATTGCCTTTAAAATGTTCATAAGCTTTATCCAATTCTAGATGATAAGGTAGAACGATATGTGCTCTTTCAGATATCATCAAATTGAATGATTCTATTTTATCTATTTCTTCAACAAAAGCTTTTGGATTAATGACCATACCATTGGCCATAACATTTTGAATTTTAGGATTAAGGATACCTGAAGGTAATAAATGTAAACTATGCTTCTTCCCATCAAATACAACAGTATGGCCTGCATTGTTACCACCTTGGTAACGAACGACAACATCAGCTTTTTGGGCAAGAAAATCAGTAATTTTACCTTTTCCTTCATCACCCCATTGTGTACCAACCACAACTATTCTTTTCATCCACATGCCTCCATTGTCTTTTGACATCATTTTTGTGTAAAAACAGGTCATTTAACCAAAATGATTTTAGCATACTATTTGACTATAGTCAATGTAACTTAGGCATATGAAACAATATGTAAAGATTTTCACTTCATTCATTATCTACTTGTAAATATGGTAACGGTTTTATATAATGTAATCATGGTGATTAAATGAATGTACTATTTTGTAGTGGTGAGGCATATCCCTTCAGTAAAACTGGTGGATTGGCAGATGTTGCATTTTCCTTACCCAAAGCTTTAAATCAATTGGGTCATAATGTAAAAATTATCACGCCACTTTATCAAAAAATTCCATCAAAACCTAAAGATTTGCTACATATTGGTCAAGCGATGATCCATATGGGCAATTTTGTCATTGAAGCCGACTTTTATGAAACAGTTTTTCAAGGAGTCACTTTTATTTTTGTCAAGAATGAATCATTTTTCAATAGAGAAATGCTTTATGGATATGAAGATGATGCCAATCGTTTCACTTTCTTTAATTTCGCTATCTTTGAATACATTAAATTGACAGGCAACTATCCAGATGTTATCCATACCAATGATTGGCAAACCGGCATGATTCCCTTCTTCTTAGATACAAGATATCGTCAAGTTAATGCTCAATTTGCACGGATAAAAACCTTATTATCTATTCATAATTTAGAAAAACAAGGATCATATCCCATTGAAACTGAAAAGTTATTTGGAAACAAGAACTTTACCTATATTCATATGAACCGTGTCAATTTCTTAAAATGTGGCATCATGCGTGCTCATGCAATTAATACAGTGAGTAACAATTATAAGAATGAAATTCTTACTAAATTTTATGGATTCTCACTTGATGGCCCGTTGAAATCAAGACAAAGTGATTTATATGGTATTCTTAATGGACTTGATCAAGATTTATACAATCCAAAACACAATCAATTTCTTTATGAAGACTATGATGAATTCTCTCAAGTTGAAGGCAAAGCTAAAAACAAAAAACATTTACTAGAATTTCTTAAATTGGATATTAAACAAGATGTTCCAATCATTGCATTCATTAATAGATTTGCCTCACAAAAAGGTATTGATCTCATCATGCAATCTTTAGAAACCTTTCTAGAAGAAAAGAAATTTTACTTTATTGTCATTGGTTCTGGTGATTCTTTATATGAAATGTTCTTTTCAGATATGCAAAAGAAATATCCAACTCATGTTTATTTCCATCAAGGATTTGATTATGAATTATCACAAAAGGTTTATGGAGGTAGCGATATCTTCTTACTCCCGAGCTTATTTGAACCTTGTGGATTAAATCAAATGATTGCGATGCGTTACGGCACTTTACCAATCGTTAGAAATACTGGTGGCTTAAAAGATACTGTAAGAGCATATGAGCCTGAAACAAATATGGGTACTGGATTCTCATTTGAGAACTATGATGCAAATGAACTTAAAACGACAATTGATCAAGCATTAGACTTATACAATCATCATAAACCGGTTTGGAATGAACTTATCGTGCAAGCCATGCAAGTCAGACATAGTATCGTTAAAATGGCAAGACAATATGAAGAACTTTACATCTTAATAACAAACGAATGAAAAAAAAGACAACGCGTTGTCTTTTATTTTTGTTCTACGATCTTTTCTTTTAAATTAGGATCAAATTTTTCACTTCGAATCATTTCTATTTCTTCTTTATAAGGTGCACAATCATCGACATATGGTGTCTCAAGAATTTTAGGAACACCCTTGAAATCAGGATGATGAACAACCTTCATCAAACTATCAAATCCAATATAACCAAAACCAAAATTTTCATGTCTATCTTTAGCAGCACCTAATTCATTTTTTGAATCGTTGATATGAAAGACAGAGATCTTAGATTTACCAACGATACGATCAAATTGGTCAACAACAGATTGAAAATCTTCCTTAATTGCATATCCTGCATCATGCGTATGACACGTATCAAAACAAACACTCACACGATCTTTCTCATCAACTAAATCTATAATTTCTTTAAGTTCTTCAAATGTCTTACCAACTTCATTACCTTTACCAGCCATGGTTTCTAAAGCAATTTTAACATGAAGATCTTTTGTGTTTTCTATCACTTGATTTACGCCTTCAGCAATCCATTGGATGGCTTGCTCTCTATCCTTACCAACAGCACTACCTGGGTGTAAGACGATTTGAGAGACATGCATAGCTGCCGTTCTTTTAACTTCTTCAGTTAAGAAAGCAATAGCAAACGCTCTTTTTTCTGGATCAGGATTTGCAAGATTGATGATATATGGTGCATGAACAATGACATGTTCAGAACCTATATTATGAGCTTTCATATATGCTAAAGCTTCATCAATTTTGAGATCTTTAATCGCTTTACGAATGGTATTTTGAGGTGCTCCAGTATAAACCATAAAAGCACTTGATTCGTATTTGAGAGCTTCTTTAACAGATCCCAAATACATTTCATCTCCTGACATAGAGACATGACTACCGATGATTAGCATTATCGTTCCTCCTAATTTCTTGTTTTGCCTTTTTAATTAAAGCTTTGTTTTTCTTTTTATAATTGGGCTCTACTTTTTTAGGTTTCTTAATTTTACTGATAGCTTCTTTTTCTTGTTCAGCAAACTTATTCTTTTTAATCAGGACTTTAGTTAATCCATTATTGGTTAACATATAATTCTTAAAGAGAATACCTTGTTCTTTTAATTTTTCAATTTTTCTATGATCATTGACGGTCATAAAGGTAATGACATAACCTGAATCATACATTCTAGCTGTTCTACCACTCCGGTGCATAAAGAATTCTAAATGGTGAGGTAGGTCATAATGAATGACATGTGAGATCTTAAAATCAAGTCCTCGAGCTGCCAAATCACTCGTTACTACATATTGATATTTAAGGGCATTAATTTCATCAATTATTTTACTTCTCTTTTTAACACCTAATGAGGCATTAATATTGATGACTGATAGTTTTCGATCAACTAAACTTTGATAAACTATTTCTTGATTTTCTTTTTTGCTTACAAAGATAAAACATAAGTATGGATTGATATGATTAATCAATTGATTCAGTGCTTCAAGTCGATCTTGATACTTAATATTGATTAATTGATATTCAATTTTAAGTGTATGTTTTTTGTTTGTATCAATTAAATCATAATTACCGAAATACTTTTTCATGAAAGGAATCATATCAATCATGATTGTTGCCGTAAAAAGCATATATTTCGCTTGAGGCATCGATGGAAGAATGCCATCAATTAACGATAAAAAATCAAAGTCAAACATCATATCTGCTTCATCTAAGACAAAATACTTAGCAGTTTGTATTTTCAGTATGTTGAGATCAACAACGTATTCATATAATCTTTGTGGTGTAGCAATAACAACCTGAGGTTGATATTTTTCTAACCATTCTTGCTCTCTTTGTTTATTTGAACCACCATAATAAGCTTTTACTCTTACATCTTGTTCTATTTCTTTTAACATCCGCTCAACTTGAAGAACTAATTCATTGGTTGGAACACAGATAACAGCTTGAATTTCTTGTTTGCTAAAATCCATATTTGCAAGAATAGGTAGTAAATAAGCATGTGTTTTTCCTGTACCTGTGGGGGCAAGTCCAACCAAATGCTTCTTATTGTTGATTAATTTAAAAACACCATCTTGAATGGGTGTTGTCTTCTCAAAACCTAATTGTTTTAATTTCTGTTCTATATACATAAAATCACCATTGTTATTATATCATTAATTTCCTTTGAAAGTAAAAGAAAGGGACTTTTTTTTAGTTATCAAGTATAATAGAAATGGTGATAACATGAAAGTAATTGATTTGACTCCAAGAGGATATTGTCATGGTGTGCTGAATGCACTTGCTATGGTGAAAAAAGTTATAAAAACTGAGAGTTATCCTCGTCCTATCTATATTCTCGGACAAATTGTCCATAACGAAAAAATAACTAAGGCATTTTCTGAATATGGCGTGATCAGTCTGGATCAGAAAGACAAGACCCGTTTAGAGTTGATTGAATCAATTGATCATGGAACGGTTATTTTTACTGCGCATGGCATTAGTAAACAAGTCATCGAGCGTGCAAAAGAAAAGGGATTAACTGCACTCAATGCGACATGTAGAGACGTTATGAAAGTCCATCGCGCTGTTGAAGCAAAATTAAATGAGGGATATGAAATCATTTATATAGGTCATAAGAATCATCCTGAACCAGAAGCTATCTTAGCTTTAGACAATAAAATCTATTTTGTTCAAGATGAAAAGGATGCGTTAATGCTTCCTGAAATATTAAAGGATTATCCGTTATTTGTTACCAATCAAACAACACTGAGTTTATATGATATTGAAGCAGTCTTAAAAATCATTGAATCTAAATTTCCCAACTACTTATTTGATAATGAGATATGTAATGCAACAACTGTTAGACAAGAGGCTGTGATGAAACAAGAACCTGTGGATTTAATGCTTGTTGTTGGTGATCAGCTCAGTTCAAATTCAAATAAATTAGCATTTGTTGGCTCACACTACCAACAAATACCAAGTAAGCTGATATCTGGAGTAGAATCGATAGATTTAAATTGGTTAAAAGGCATTCAAAGTGTTTCAGTAACATCTGGAGCATCAACACCAACCATTGTAACTGAAGAGGTCATTCGCTTTTTAAGCCAATATAAAGAAAATGACCCCACAACATGGGATCATCAAAGTAAAATAGAACTTATAGACATCTTATGATGTCTTTTTTATACCTTTTGACGTACTTTTCGGGTATTTATCATTGATTGTCTTAATCGTTTGATAAATGCTTTCTTCTCTTTTGGTCAGTTCTTGATATGTAAATAGATTGTAATCAACTTTTAAATCCTTCTTTAAAACTACTTGATTTAAGAATACACCAACTAAACGAATGGGTTCATTATTATAATTTTCTTCAAAAATGGTTTCAACAGCATTTAAAAAGCTTAAATAGTCATCTGTGTGATATTGAAGAGTTGCACTACGATTAATCGTAAGAAATTCTGTATCTCTTAACTTAATACCTACAGTTTTGGCAACTAATTCTTCTTTAACTAACCTTTCATGCGTTGTTTCTAGAAGTTCTCGAATGATCTTCATGATGGCTTCTGGTTCATCCATATTATAGTTTAAGGTTGTTTCATTACTCACCGATTTAGGAATTGCATAGCGTTTGGGATCAATGATGTCACTACTTCTACCTAATATATGATCCAAATAAGATTGATAAGACTGCTCACTCATGATGGTTAAGGCTTTAATTTTAAATTCTTCTTTGGTGAAATCTCCTATCGTATGTATCCCTAATGCTTCTAAT
>Ga0180007_10002324_pt1 | contig 22943 bp, 24 predicted proteins | sample MM_PC_MetaG_FD_121122 | JGI IMG/M metagenome (GOLD analysis project Ga0180007, IMG submission 121122) | Groundwater microbial communities from the Aspo Hard Rock Laboratory (HRL) deep subsurface site, Sweden - MM_PC_MetaG | ecosystem: Environmental > Aquatic > Deep subsurface > Groundwater... | reverse complement strand
TGGAACTTACAGTGTTATTAAATACTGTAGAGTAATCAAGCTTACCGCCAGTTACCTTGCTCTCAAGGCTTATAAGCGCATCCCTCACATTGAATAAGCCCTTTACTTTCTCTTTACCACCAGGGGTGTCATACAGCTTTCGTATAATAGGAGCATACCTTTTTGTCTCATTAGCAAACTTAGTTGCATTTACAAGGCTTGGTGTAGTTATACTCTTAGATTGTGCTATGATATCATCTATCACAGCATTCTGTAGTCCACTTAGGGCTTGGTCATTAGAACCAATCTGACTAAGTAATGAGTTTATGTTAGCGGTTGGGTCGCCCTTTAGCATAGCCCTCGCTTGTGTATCAACATTTGCCTTAAGCATAGTTGAGGCTATGGACTTATCAAACACCTGCTTTGCAACTGAGGCGTTTGCTGCGACTGCTTGCGCCTTTTGCAATGTGTTGTATCTATCAGTAAGACCAAATTTTGACAAGGCAGGTTTATATTTAGCTAACCAGTTAGAAAGCCCCTTTGGCTCAAATACACCTGTAAAATTGTTTGTTGAAGCTCTTAACATTTGGCTGTCCATATAGCCTGTTAGGGCGGCTTTTGATGTGTCAGAGTTGCCAAACACCTTTATAAAGTCATCAGCAGCAGTTAAACCTTTATCACCGGGTTTAAAGAACTTTGACACTACATCAGCGGATGGCACTCGTTCACCCCCTGAGCCTAATATATCACCTACAGCACCTTTATAGTACTTATCAACAACATTTGCTTTATAAAAGGTGTTAGCTTCTTTAAGCTTTTGGTTTATAGCAGGATCAGCAGATGAAGAGTCAAGCAGTACATCGTCTATTACTTGGACAGCTCTATCAAGCCTCGCGGCCTGTCTACGATTACCTTTAATACCTGCTTTGGCAGACCTACTCTTATCAAGTAGTTCGCTCCTCCAACCTTGCAAGTCTTTAGGCTGCAAGGTTTCACGAATCTTCATTATAGGGTTTCCCTGAGCATCTAACATTCCTGAGTATTCGCCCTTATTCATAAAAGATAACTTATCTTTTATGATCTTTGGTATACTCGTGGACTCCTCTTTAGCAAACTCAGGGGATACCAACTTTCTAAACCCTTCACGTAGCCTATCTATCTTTATAGGTAGATCCGGTATTTCTGAGTATAGCTTCGAAGCTTGATCTTTTGCCATCTTTTCGCCTTCCTTAGCAACATTAATAAAGTCTCCACCAAGCTGCTGTACGTCTATATCAGTAGTGAACTTAAGTGCTTCCTTATTAGCTCTGTCTGTAGCGGTGTCAAACAAGGTGTTAAGCGACTCTTTAGACCTTCCAAGAACCCTGCTAATGTCATCAATGCTACCAGAACCTTTTATTTTTTCTATATAGCTCAATAGTTGGTCAGTGTTCTCTCTATTAAGTTGATATAGCTCATCACCCCCAACTTTGTTTTCAAAGCGTAGTGTAGACCTATCTCCGGATAGCTGCCCTCTTGTAAACTTAACACCTGTCTCTTTTTCCAACTGTGCAGCCTTCTCCGCAGTCTCTGTGAATAAGTATCCGCTATCTGTAGCTGCCACATACACCTTACCAGCTACTTTTTTAGCGGAGTCTATAGTCAAAGGAATCTTTGGCATAAGTTTATTATACACTTTAGGTATCCCCTTTAGTGTATTAGCAAATCCAATGCCCAATGTTTCATAAGCAGCACCCTCAGCAATGCGCTTGATAGTACCCGTGGCCTCCTCATCCACGCTCTTTGGGGTACTTCTACCAAGGGCGTTTTCAACTACATCCATTAACTCTTGACCTAAAGCATACCCTCCGCCACTCGCAGCAACAGAAGCTAAAGGAGAAAACGGCATCCCTGCAACAGCTCCTGCACCAGCTAAAACTCCAGGAACTATAATCCTCCCGGCATCAACCAACTGATCTTGTGAAGGTTTTGGGATATCTGTAGCATAAGGTTGTTGTACATCTGCATTACCTTGCGACACAGCTCTTGCACTTTGAGTTAGTATAGGGGACTGTTGTGTACTTTGTTGTGTGACAGTGGGCTCTTGTATACGTGAAGCTTGCATTATGTCAGAGGGTAAGGGTGCAGTAGACTCTTGGGCTACCTTTGAAGGCAACGCACCATAAGCATCCGGGTATTTGGAAGCCAGCTTAGAGGCCAGCGTAGCATCATCAATATCTTTATACTGCGGATACTTAGTTCTAAATTTTTGCAGTTCTTTAATCATATGTGATCCTTAGAATAGCCCTAAAGGGTCTTTTTCATTCACTGCGGAGTCATCAGCTTTTCTAATATCTTTGTTTCTTTGAACCCACTCAGCAATGGTTTTGCCGGAGCCGAGGTAAATTGCAGCATCTTCAAACAACTGAGCAGAAGCCTCTTGTGTACGTGCCTTTTTTACTAACCAAGCTCTTAACTCTTTCTCATCTTTTGGAGGAATAGACGTATCAAGTGCAAACTTAAGTTCAGCTTCTGACAAAGAGCCAAAGGTTGTTGATTGTATGACACTCAAACCCAAACGCCCTCTTATGTTTCTTAGCTCTCTTGTAGTATTTAACAATGGTGGCAGCATATTCTGAATAAGCCCTGTTTGCGCACCATCATCAATTGCAGCTATAGCATCTTTATAGAGTGTAACATTGTTTCTTGCAGTATCAATTCTTGGTATCATTTCATTGGACAACTTAATTGCTGCTTTACTTGCATCAACTGCACTTGCAATCTTAGGCTGGCCAATCAATTGCTCTTGCAGTATAGCTTTCTCTTTTCCTTTAGCTTCCCTAATGACTCTTTGTTCATAGTCCTCTGCGGATTCACCATAAGCTCTTGACACAAGTTCTGACGCAGGTATAGGCTTTGCAGTCAAGGACCATTCACCTGTCTTTTTATTAAAGACAGGTAGAGCTACTTGTAAGTTACCCTCAGTATCTTTTGAAACTATTTCAGTACCTTTGCTGTATTGCCCCGTACCATCTGATACACTCCCAGGAGCACCAGCTTTAGTATAAAGTCCTGTACTCCTGGCAACGCCCTCAAGTTCGTCTATTGCAGCGGCGCGCTCATTAACGGGCAACGATCTAAGAGATTCAATAACAAACAAAGATTTATCATTACCCCCAATAGCTGCTTTAGCTTGGTCTAAATGATTGTTCCATACCTCATCATCTGCTATGTAGGGTTTAGCCAATGATATGTGCATAAAACCTTTTTTTATCTGCTCATTGGACAACCCTTTAGTAGCGTTAACATAGTTTAAGGCTCCGCCGGGGTCATACGTCGCAACTGCCTTAAAAGCTTCTGCATACTCTGGAGTGCCTTCTTTAGATAATGCGAGGGTTTCCAGCCTTGTGCGCTCTTTTTCTTTGTCCTGCTCTCCACGCTCAAAAGACTTTAGCTTAGCTTTCTCATAAGCAGTCTTGTCCTTAAGAAGATTCCGTTCTTCCTTCTCTTTAACACCAGCCCTATAAGAGCCATGAGGCGACACTACCAAAGGGTTAGCTATAAGACTTAGTAATGTATCAGACATTTTGTGCTCCTTTATAACTTGCAATAAGATCAGCCAGGGTCATGCCGCCAATGCGTATATCGGAATACTTTGGGCCAAGACCTTGACTTGTTGTTAACCAGTCAGGCAATGGTGTAGGCTGTGTTAATGCTGCGTTATTTGTTAAAGGTGCAACTGGTGCAGTGCCTAATCCGCCTCCAAGTAACTTGGACAGGGATATAGGAGAAGAGGCGTTATCTTCGGGCATGTTAAGGTTAGCATTAGACATATCACCACCAAGGTCAAGTACATTGTCATCTTTTTGGTTAACTTCACCATAATTAGTATAATCACCAGTCATTAAGTCACCAAGCAAAGTAAGTATACCACCTGGCATACCCCCACCTTTATAACCTTTGTTAAATGCGTCTTTAACATTATTAAATGTTAAATCTCTTGCTGTTGTCGGTGGGTTAGTTGCTACGTCAAAACCTTCAGCTGGGCTATAAGCAGAGCCTGGACTTGGTGCAACTTCTGTTGTAGGAGGGTTGACTGCATAATTAGATCCTAAGTCAGGGTTAGCCAGTTTTGATAACTCAGATTCATTTGACACGGGAGGATTGACTGCATAGTCATATCCAACGTCTGTATAACTTCCTGTATCTGAAGGTGCAGTATCCTTAAAGGTGTTAGGGTTAGCGCCAGCAAAGCCTCCTCCCTCAGCATAAGAACCAACTTCATTACCAGTTAAGCCCTTATCGGTAGCCGAGCCACCCGCATTGCCAGTAGCTAACACATTGCCGCTGTAATCCCCAACCTCGTTACCTGCGTTATCATTACCTCCACCACCACCACCACCGTCGTTACCATTACAACAAATCAATGGGTTAAGCTTAAATATAATCATATGTCCCTCTCGTATACTGACCACAGTTTAGTAACGCCAAGAAGTCTTTGATAGGCTTTATCATTGTGATTTGATGAGCATCGCATTTTGGTAAAGCCTTGTATGTGCATCATAGTTAAGAACTCCTCATAGAACTTATGGAGAGTATTCTTAGCGTATAAGCCAATAACAAATACAGTCTTAGTGTTAGGTATTGGCTTATACACAACTAATCCCTCGTTTACCCCCTTGTATGTGCCAACTAATGCAGTGTATTCCTTTAGTATTACACGACTCAAGACTTCTTCTGGAGTTACATTTGTGAAGTTACAAGCCTCAAGCCAGTCAAAGTGCTCAATCAAAAACTTGCTGTTAGGTAAAGGAAAAATCATGCTCCAAGGCTTCCTAATGTCTTTCCAGCATTGCCAACGCCCTGTTGCAGAGCATTTCCGTATCCCAACGCACCTGCTGCCTGTGTTGCGCCTATCTGTGAATACAGCGGAATCTGCTGCGCAGCGCCGCCCATAGCAAGATTAGCAAGGTTAGTTCCCGTGCCTGTCCTTAAGGCGGCTATATTTTGGCCCCCGCCCTGGAGTATGTTAGCAAGGTTAGAAGCACGCTGTTGCTCAGGGATAGCCAAATTCATTAGATTTGTTAAGTTCTGCTGTTGAAATGTTGCTGCTCTACCATAAGCCTGGTCTTGTAACGCTGACCTAACATTGCCCCCGCCTAAGCCACCAATGGCTCCTTGATTCCGCAGCAAGGCTCTCTCCTGTTCACTTTGCAAGAACTGCTGTCCTGGACTTTGCAGAAAGTTTTGCTGTGCTGCTTGCTGTGCCTCTGGGCCAAGTGCTCCAGATAACGCAAGCGACATTTGCTCCGCTGGGCCTTGTTGCTCAGTAACACCAAGAGCACCTTGATAGCCAGACAATAAGTCGGCTAACGCGGGTTGCGTTGTGCCAAGAACATCGCTGCGGCCTTGGGCTACAGCGGCTTCAGAAGCAGCTTTACCTTGGCTTAAGGCTTCTGTACTCTTATCAGCGGCGTCCTCCGCCGTCTGTCCACCAAGATATCCGCTTAGTAAATCCCCACCAACATTTGCTAATGTATCTAACCAACCCATAGTATTCTCCTATATTAAGATCCAACCCTTTGAATCGTCTCCAGCTATGTCTGTATCGCGTTTTATATACAGTATAGAGCCAGCAGTACCCGCGGTATCCATATATATCCTTTTTTGAAGTGCGGATACAACACCTTCTGGACTACCTGCGCCTTGTAGGATATCTAATCTTGACATCTCAGCTGTCCACAATCTGAAAGGCGGTTGCATAAAGCCCTCACTACTTGCTATCCTTTGGCTGTTGTTAGGCGGTATTATCATCCTGCCTCCAACTTTATGAACATAGGTTTAACTGCGTCAGTTAATGTAAATTTTAAGACAGCGAGTTTAGAGGCATTACCATTTCTTCGCCACTTTATAACACCATCAAAGTCGCCTTCTGCGCCTACAGCCCTCGTTCTGTCTGGTCCGAAAGTCTTTCCGTTTTTGGATATGCTAAGACTAACAACAGGATTGGGCACATCAGCATTACCTACACCAGACTCCATAGCCAGTGTTATATCAGGGAGATCAAACATAGTCTCACTGGAGAAAGGCTGAGTTGTCCACACCCTTCTTATAGGCGTGCCATATTCAGTGTAAGTATCCTTGTCTAAATAGCCAACCCGCCCATCTTGGGAGTCTGTAACTATAGTTAGATTATAGGCGTTTACAATAGCATTTACTCTCCATCTGGTATCCTCTAAGCTTATATAAGATGTTTGTTGATGCCATTTATCAGTAGCTAAATTATAAACTAAAGTATGGTTAGGCAGCACAAAGTATACAAAGAAAGCGCCTCTTGAGGCAGAGTACATGGCAAAGGCGCCCTGCAACTCTTCTAACGTATACGTAGACAGTATTAGATCAATAGCTTTTGTAGACTTCTTTTCAAAAGCATTGCCTGTGAACTGCCATACAGCAGGGGCTTCATTTAAACCTTTACCAATCATTAAAAATGTTTGATTTGTAGTAATTAAAGAAAACGGTGCTACACAACCTTTATCAAGAAATATATTGTTACGTTGAAATACAAACCCTGAACCACCAACATTGTCAAAACCCTCTGTAGTGACTGAGCCAGTTATAAACAATTGATTATTAACTACTATAGGCGCAACTGTATCGTCCGGGTCAGACTCAGCTGAGCCAAAGTCAAGAGCACTCCACAGTAACCCATCGTTTAAGTTAGAGTGTATTATCTTCTTCGCGTCCGTTGTGCACACAAATAAACCATCTTTATAAGTGACATGCTGTGGAGCACCATTAGCTATAAAGTCTGAATCGGTGATTTCTTGAAAAGGTGTAGCGTCATCTTCATTATAGATATAACCTTTACCACCTGGAACAAGAATCATTAGCTGAGTGTTATTTGCGGCTAATGATACTCTACCCTCACCAGATACGACACCTAACAACGTAAGCGTGTCCACTGGTGTAACCCCAACAAAAGTTCTTACCAAGCTATACAGCCCACTGCCATTAATAAGGTAAGGTATGCCTCCTTTAGTATAAGCACCCCTGTTTACTTGGTCAACAACACCAGTTGTGCCCATCTGTACTATACCATCTGTGCCAGGAAGTACAATTTCTGATAGACTCGGAGCATCAGGGGTGCTTGGATACACATTAGAACATATCTGGTGGCTTAAAGGTAAAGACTCAGATATGTAGAACCCATTTGCTATAGGTAATTTTGCCATACGCTATCCTTGTATCCTTGCTATAGCTTTGTTTATAACAACATCTACTGTTGTGTCATTGTTTTCTACAAACAGTTCAATGTAGTCATTGGTAGCAAGCTCCATACTCCAAACAAGGCTCATGTTTCCTGGTGCTCCAGCCGTGAGCTTACGAAGGATCGCTGACTCGGTGATTTTAGCACCATTCTTATATATGTAGAAGGTACAGTCATCTGAAGATAGTGCTATTTCAGCGGTTATTGTAAAGGTAATGCCAACGTGACCACCTTTACCTGTATATGTCCACCTTCCTGCTGCTGTACCTGTCATCCTGCTAAACTCTTGAGTTGTCCATGTTGCGCCTACTAAGACAGGGGTATTGATCGTACTTATTGCTATAGTAGCACCTGCATGTGTAGCTAAAAGACCTATAAAGCTGTCTGCAACACCATCACACTGGTGAAACTCCCAAAGATCGTCCTTAATTGTTATATTCTCAAGGAATGTAGTAGATCCCAATAGCCTTGTATTGATGACGTTAGCCAAGCTACCAGCTACTATATTCCCAGAGTTAATAAGCCCAGACAACACTATAACGCTTGCTCCAGCTATAATCCAGGTATTTCTTAAGGACAGTCCAAGTAATGTAGACGTGCCAAGATCGAAGAGTTTACCTGTTGTTATAGTCACAACAGAGTCCGTAAAACTTAGTAAGCCAGAAGTGCCTACAATAGTCATACCTGTAGTGACTACCCATCGTGTATCCGTAAAAGACAGCGCACCCACGCCTGTTACTGAGCCTATAGCTGCGGCGAAGCCCTGAAAATTGTTTAATTGGAAATAGTCATTATCTGGAAGTGTTGAAGACCAGGCAAAAAGCGTGCCCGTTAACGCTTCGCATGTGATGTCCTTTATATTGTTAGTGCTGTTTACAGATGTAAACATTACATCTGTACCAGTGTATGATAGCTTAATAACTTGGGCATCTGCGGCCCTTAAGACTGTTCTATTACCTAAGACAAATCTATTAGCCGTTGATAGGTTATTTGTTACGAAATAGTCTGTGTCATCGGCTAAAGTTATTACGCCAAGCGAAGCCGTAGGAAAATCAGACATGGAGTTAACTATAGTAGTCTGTGTGGAGACAGGGGTAGTCCCGGTTACAGATATTTGTACACTGCCAGAACTGCCACTTATAGTTATACCATCACCCGCAACAAGGCTCTTTATCACAGTCTGCGCAGCTGTAATATCTGCTATTAATGGAGCGCCACCAGTGCCATTAGTGAAGTTATGAGCTATGTTAGCCCCGCCTTCAGCAGTCTCACTGACAGTTATACCAACTCCACTAATTAAATTTTTTATCTCATGGACAGTACCATTAATAGTAAGTATTGGGAGACCTGTGATCTCACCCTTCTGCACTAATGTGCCAACAACATTAAGCGCAGTTAAAAGGTTAGCATACGTTATTTTATAGTTCTGTCCTTGGTATACAAAGTCAAACGTAGAGCCACTCGGTACAACTGATTGTGCTGTAAAGTCACTTTTCTTTGAACTCATAGCATGCTCCTAACTATTATCTTCAAGGGCGATGTACCCTGACGTTTCTGTGTAAACTGCTTCATCAAGCTCTGGGTAGAATGTTCTACCTGCGGAACGACTGTTACCTGAGCCTATAGGTAACGTAGAAGGGTATGACATTTGGCCTAAGCCAAAAGCTACCTCAAGGATGGCTTCCCATGCTGACCTTGCGTCCCTCGATACATCTGGAGGGACAGGTTTTAAAAACTTTGGTGCAAGGGATATAGCAAGGATCTTTTTGATGCCGTAAATAGAGCCAGCAGGAACAGTTAGAACACCGCCCATATTTGAAAGCAATGTAAAACCTATGTTAACACCTTTTAGCGACCACATGGCCATCATATCGTTCAATGTACGAAGCGCCATAGCCCCGTCTTCAGCATCAATAGGCTCTCCTGCTACCTTTGCATAGACATCTTCAAGAGCATCATTTATAACTTCTTTTGCTGTAGTCATTGCTATATCCCTATGTTAAATTTTATTCTTCGTCTGTGTCGTCATCATCATCTGTGTCGTCTGTGTCGTCGTCATCCGATCTGTTTAGAAACGCATCCTCTGCTTCTTTTTGAGTTGGATAGAACCCGAAGTCATTAATGAAGTGCTCTTTTGCTTCGCTTGGGATTATACACTTTGTGTAAGGGCCAAACTCGCCTTCCCTTGCTTCATATACAGTTATTAAACTCATATGTGCTCCTCAGTAAGCACCAGGGCAGATAAATGTAGCCCTGGTGCTATTTGGTTAAATGTTAAAGGTTATGAACCGTAGCCGTGTCCAGCGAAGAAGGGATTGAGACAAGCATAAGCAGGTCTTAAATCAAACCTTACTTTCTGGAGGTTCTCAAGGAAGCCTACGCCCTTTGATACACGGATCTGCAAGCCATCTGCTGTTGTTGCCAGCGTATCAGTTGAGTGGAGTTTCTTGATTGGAACAGAGCCAATGGAGAAGGCTTCTTTGTGCCAGAACAGATTGGGCTGCAAGATAGTGCTGAGCGCCCCACCAAGTGTAACAACATCGCCTGACGCAAGTGCAGACGATGTTGTGTTGTATGCTCCAGTTGCTTCATAGATTGCAGGGCCAGTGATGGTCAAGTTGCCCTCACCAGAGGAGCCAAGGGTCACAGCAGTTGTAACTGTGCCGGAGAACAGGACAGTTGCACCTGTTTCATCAAGGATGGGTTGTCTTGTGTTAAGATTAACCCTTGCTCTACCTGTGACCGTGACTTTCTCACCGGCTCTTACTTGCTGATTAGCAGTAAAGCCTGTTACAGCAAGAACCTGTGTCATTGTGTCTTTGGCAGTGAGATAAGTTACATCGGGAGATGCTGACAATGTGCCAGCACGATCTGCGCCTGACCAGGTTGTGTAGCTGGCAAGTGTAGTAGCAGTCATTACAGCATCAAACCCACCATACATACGTGTAAGAATGGCTTTTTCATGGGCTTCACTGATGACCTTGCCTGCCACGCCGCCTGCGCCAAGGGATCTTTGATTACTTGCAAGTTTACGCTGTGTGTAAGGATTAACTGTGTAGTACCAAGGGGCATCCTGTGGCACACCTGTAGCGTGTAGAACAGCGCCAGCCTCAGCAACATCATCCCAGGTATCAGCAACCGTTCCAACTGTCCCTGCAAGGAGTCCAGCGTTCTTCATCATAAAGGCAGCAAAATCAAGTTCAAGATCAGTTGCGATACGCCTTGCAACAGGTGCAAGGAGTTGGGGCAGCTCATCCATTTTAATTGCTTCATCAGCTTCGTTATAATCAACGAAGGCCGTGAAGTAGTTCTGTACTACACCTGAAGCTTTACCTGTGATGATGGAAGACTTTGTTTCAAGGGATACGTCACCAGCAGAAGTTCTTACAGTTACAAAGTCGGTGGGCCGCTTGAAGTCTGTAGTCCCACCAGCATCAGGGCCAAACTTACCCTCAAGCAACTGTGTGTTTACATTCTTTGATAAGACCCTGGAGGACTCGAAAGCCGCCAGAAAGCCTTTTGCCAATTTACGGGAAAAGTTACTATCAAAACTATTAGCCATTGTCTATTTCCTTATTCAAATGTTGCACCTTTAAGATATGGGCTGTCCTTAGAGGAGCTATTATGCCCATCAATAACTCTAACAGGTGCGGGTATTTTAGGAGTGACAGGTTTAAGGGTTTTTGCTTTCGGAGCGATGTTACTGCTTATATACACAGCAGCCTGTAGAGGAGTCATTGCTGATACCTTGTCAAGTTCCAGGGGTGTTTTAGCCAGGAACTTGACTATCAAAGGTCCGTCAGCGTGATCCAATAGATACTCTGCTGTCTCTGCATGACGTTTACCAAGAGACAGCGCAACAGTAGTATCATGTTCTGCCATCTCATCAGCGGAAAGGCCAAGAGTTTTTGAGTTAGCCTCAAAAGCCTCTGTCTTAGTTTTGACCTCTTTCTGTCTTTGAACTTGTGCTGCTTGGCGACCCTCATTAACCTGTGTTTGGCTATAAGCTACTTGTGCATCATAAATAGCACGATCAGTAATAGCCTTGTCCCTTGTAGCCATCTTAGCCTCAAAGTCTGCATCATACGCTGAGGGTAGCTCTGGAATACCAGGACGCTTTGGCTTAGTAAACTCACTTAGCTTGCGCTCTGCCTCCGCAGCTCTTGACTCCGCTGCTTCCCTCTTTGTTCGCTCCTCTGCAATTTGGCGCTGCTTCTTTGCAAAAGCATGAGCCACCTTATCCTGTTTGTCTTTGTCTTCGAGTGCAGACGCAGCTTTCGCTTTGTCCTCCTCGCTTAACTCATCATCGTCATCCGAGTCTTGGTCGCCCTCGTCAGCGTTATCAGCGGGTGTTGCCACGTCATCGTCTTTAGGTGTAGTATCTAAATCTAAAGATGTGTCGAGGTCTTGGTCATCGTCAGCCGCGTCCTGACTTAAGTTAAGATCATTTGGCATAACAGTCTCCTTCGTAGTCAAAGCCTACGTTGCTTATCCGTGATACGGCCACGTTCCGGTTATAATGTTATTGGTCTACTTGTGCGTCCTGTACAATAATAGCTTGTTTTCTATACGCAATCATTGCTGAGGGGCTAACTAATCCCTCAGCACCCATTGCTTCTCTGAGAATTTTTAGTGTCTCAGCTTGTGTCTTTAATTGTGAAGCATTAGCCATAATAGCCTCAAAAACTTTATCCTCACGTTTGCTCTGTCGCTCCTCTTGTTTAGTCTGGTAGTCAAGAAGCATCTTTTGCAGTTGTAATTGACCTTTTTCCTGTCTTTCCTGCATTTTAGATATAACGTCTTGCGTTTGAGCATCAGCCTTCTTTTGCTCCGCCTCTGCTATACCTAAGTTAGCTCTATCCATAGGTGACATTTCTGGGGGCTTCTTTTTAGCTTCTTCCACTATAGCCTTCTCTTCATCTGTCATCTGAGCTTCAGGTATACCACCGGCATTGAATACTTGTAATCGTTTACGTTCTGCAAGCTGTGTCATTCCTATACCCGGCATGTTCCCAAATAGTAAGTCACCTCCAAGCTGAACAATGGATGGATCTATGGCGCTTGCCTCAAGGATGTTTTTAACAGCCTCTTGTTGTTTAGTGCGATAAGCTGGTCCGGCACTGCATGTTATATCATAAGAGCCTACTGAAAGGTCATTAATGACTATCATCTTTCTGCTCTGCCTATCAAATATCTCTTCACCAACAATAAAGGTGTCCGGTGTGCCATCTTCTTTAAGTATGCGCACCTCCTGCTTCGGAGTGAGAGTCTTAGGGAGTGCTTTACAACATACCTTAGCCGTGTGTGTAATAGCTAACTCCATGGCTTTAATATACTTATAGTTTGCAGCGGACCCCTTGTTCTGTAAAAGTCTTAGCGTCTCCTCTGCTTGACCTGACAGTCCGATACCACGTTGTGCGTCGTATAAGTTAGCATTACGATCAATGTATGCCTGTGCACTTTTAGCGGACTCTATCAGTACACTATCCATTTGTGTTGCTTGTGGCTTAAATGGTAAAGGATGATCCGGTACAAAATCATAAAGCTGAACAGGCTCAGTGTTAGTGTTCTGTGTTTCTAAAGACCGTCTAACACGTGGAGACTTTGCCTGGTCTTTAGTCATCCACACTTTGTCAAAAGGTTTAAGGGCGGACTCAGCTAATTTCTTAGACTCGGCATAGTTCAAGACCCTGGCGGGGTCCATTAACTTCTCTATAGCGCCATAGTATATAATATTGTTCTTATAAACATCAAAGTTAGCGTAGCAAGGAATGATAGGAAGGTACTCAAATACAGTCTCTTCTCTGTCTGTTAAGAACTCTTTGCCATCAAAAAATCTATGGTGTACTACATCAATAGTTCTATCTCTTGTTTGCTCTACTGTTACGCCCTTGGCAAACATTTCATCCCTAACCTTATCAAAGTCATCATCCATGACTACAATTTGGTTATTACTTAATAATGCCAGTGTGCGCTTTGTTTCTACCTTAAAGTACCACTCTCCAATGACAACGCCCTCGTTAGTGTTCCATAGAGGATTGTACATATCTTGATGCACAGACATCTTTGAACCTTCGGGGAACTCCTCTTCATACATACCAAGTGGTATTGATGTTAGCACCCAACACTGTTTAGCGTCTTCCATAGTAGGCTTTACAGCCCCTACATTGTACCATACTCTATCTCGGAAGCCAAGCAGTTGATCTATCATTAACTCTTGGTAGAAGCTGTCACCGTCCTTGAACCTTTGGCGTATGCGCCAGCCCGATATACCAGATGTAGCCATCTTTCTTGCTGCTGCGTTATATATAAACCTTGCATTGGAGGCATTTTCTATATTACGCACAAGACCCGCATACTTCTCTGCTATTTCCTTAGAAGCTTTTCCACCCGTAGGTAGCACTTTGATAGCAAAGTCTGTTTCTTCCATGTCAGACATAATACCATCAATAACAGGTGTACATTGGTCAAAGGTATACTTAGGCTTATTGCCCCAGCTATTAGATATAGCATCTTCCCATTGACCGCCCCTTACGTTAATGAACATATCTGCTTCATCACCGTAACTACGGTGCTCCTCCTCATTATCTTGGGAGTCCCGTAGGTTGACTAATACATCTGTTATACTATCTGGCATAGTTACACCTTATTGTTTCTTGATTTGGATTCTAAGCCTACATGTACTATTAAGTCTGGGGTTCCACTCGCGGATTTGGCATACATTATAGCGCCATCAACATCAGCCTTAACTCGACTGTTATTGTATATATCTCCTTCAGAAGCATACACAATAACAGCGTCAGTACCCGCCAAGTTACTGCTTATATACCAATCTGTTTTTGGAGAGGTGTAAGCTGAGATTGGGTTAAAGACGTTATTAATCTTCGGACTCACAGGTAAAGCAATCTTTGTGTAAGAAGAATCATTTAGTGCTACTGTTATAGGTGCGTTTATCATAGTATTTCTCCTTTAAGAGTTGTATACGGAGCAAAGCTTAATTTTTTGTAGTTTATCAAGATAAAAGTGTAGGGTGTAACAATTAGTTGTCGCCCTTTTTTATAAACCCTCTGAATAACGGACAAGGCCAGTCTCCCAATGTTTTTTTGTCAGGTACGTAACTCTCAGCATATTTTTCAATTACCCATCTTGGCGTTACGAAAACATGGTACTTAAAACAAGGCCATCTGTGCTCATGTTTAGTCCATCGAAAGGTAAAGGATATATAAGCCCCCTCTTTCATTAATTTATGGAGCGCAAATATTAAGCAATTGCTTAGTTTCATTTTTTCAATCAAGTCACCGACGCCCGAACGAGATACGTCACCATAACCGGCTGCCCCTCTTCATCCACGCCGTCCTGATATTCCCTTGACCAATCCACCCCAAAACGAGCTTGAATAAACCAGAACACACCGACATATGGCGTATTTGAATAATCCCTACCACAATAACAATTAACTGCGCCGATAGCTTGCAAAGCCTCGATTGACAGTGGCTCCACCCCTTCGTCAACCTGGAATTCCAGTGCCTTAATTGTTGCCCTTGAAACAACGCCAAACACGATCACGTATTCAATGCCGTCTTTGATTAGTGGCTGATTGTTAACCTTCATGTAAGTCTGGATATCCGCAAGACCCAGTATATCCCCATTATCAGCATGTATCATGATGGGTTTACCGGACTGAAACTGGTCAGCACGGACAACGAAAAATCTTGCTTCTACCATTGTGGATTCCTTTTGATTTTAATTGTTCCGATTTCCTGGGGGTAGGCGTTCTCATAGCTCTTCATAAGATGTGACACATACGGAAACCGATTTGCATTAGTAACAGCCGTTCCGGGTGTACCGTCCAAACTGATCCGCATTTTCTGTCCTGAGGTATCACCGTGGTCAAGCACGATTGAATACTGAGTTCCAGACACCGGAACACAAGCTATTTCAGCCGTGTTTGTTCCGTCTGTGAGTTTGAGCTTTTGAGCTGCGTAATCGTAGTATAATCCGCTCCCGGAAGCTGTGTTGTTGAAGCCCAGGATATTTACGTTTGCCGTGGCTTCCGCTGCTGAAAACAAAGGCTTCCACGGAATCTCGATGTGGCCTTGGGCGGGGGAGATTTGTTTTAGGCTCCATGAGTTAATTACATAATCTGTAAGACCTGCTCCCTGATTATCTCTGTACAAGTATAACTCTATAGTATTAGTACCGGCAGGGCTATTAAACCTAACGCTAAACTCACCGTTATTATCTGAGCCAGGAATATTAAACGAAGTTACAATATCTGACCCAGCAGTATAATTTCTAACTTTGCATCGTATAAAACCGTTGAGTTGATTACTTTTTATAATAACCCATTCATATTTCCCTTCAGATAATGACAAAGTTCTGATTAAAAGCAAAACACTTGTATTGTTACTAACAATTCTTGCCCCGCTTACATGCTCTGTGATATAGTTATTGGCGTCCTCATTACTTGTAGTATAATTATCTGGATCATCAGCAGTCCAAGCTGAAAAATTTGCATTGGTTGTAACCAGCTCAACCCCATCCGCTTTCCCATCCAGTGCATCCAAAAGTTTAGGAGCACCCATGTTTCGGGAGACTTGTTTAAAACTTATACTTTTTATTACAGTGTCAGTGATACCAGATCTATTAATTTGTAGCGCACCGCCTCCTGAAATAACACGACCAGTTTTTATTCCGGAACTATTAAATGTTTTATAAAATGACGCAGAGGTGTCTTTTATATAAATGCCGCTCCCGGAAGTTGAGTATATATCTAATTCATATTCATAAGTCGCCCCAGACTCAAAAGATATCGAACTTTGCTGTAAACCTATATATGTACCATCACATACTAATCTAATACCGTTTTCATTTTCAGATACGTAGTTGGTAGCATTGACGGTCCCTACAACACTCCATCCAGTGGGGGGAATACCACCTGAGAACACGCCATTTGTTACCAATTCTACCCCATCAGCCGGACCAGTATAAGCACCCCCAATCACATCAGGCGTAATCTGCACCCGTGGCCCGTATGGATCGCCGGAGTTATAGCTGCCGTATCTTGCACCGACGATTAGAGCGCCGGATGTGGTATTGACTACCGGGGGCATAGCGTAGGGGGTTTCGGTTATGTTGATTGTGTCTATGTAGACTTTGGCCCAGTTTGAGGTGTTGTAATCTTGAACTCCAAACTGCACAGTTCCGCCGTCACCTGTTACAGTCAAGAAATGTCGTTTCCTAATATAAGTTAATGGCACAACCGTAAGATCACCGGCAACCCCTACATGCCTGATTTTATATAGGCTGGTTATTTGGCCACCAGCTTCAACATACGCATAAAACGATATCGTACAATCAACACCTAATGTTGTGGGTAACGTAACAAAAATACCTTGTCCAGTAGCCGCACCCTTGAACCAATAGGTATCGTATGTAACAGTAGAAATTTTGTTCCAATACGGATCACTAATATCATTACTCATCCCATTCAGCACCGTAAACCCACCGAACGTCAGATCCCGCTGTCCATCCTGTGATTTGGCATAGTCATCCACGCCGTACGTGACAAGGTTTCCGTTCGTATCAATGGTCGGGAATGACGTATCATGGCCTGCTGCTGGTGCTGCTTGCCGGGATATTATCTCGTATCCGCTGGCGGAAAGCCACCACATGGCATAGTTTGATAAACTGTTTCCTTGTGCTACAATGCCTGTAATAGGCAAGCCTATATGTATGTCCTTACCTATATGTATCATAGCCTAACTCCAAGGATTAGTAAAGTTAAGTGTTTCGTTATCAGTAATGTCATTGATAACAGGGGTCACTAAGCTCATCATAACAGGGTCAACTAAGTTAGGGCTGTCTATATCTAAACCCCTCATTTCTTCCTTCGTCATAATCTGTATCATACCATTAGGGTTCTTTTTCCTTGGTATTTTGCAAGCCTCTGCCCTTAACTGCTCTATGTCGATTATATCAGATGAAAAGGATATAAGTTTATCTGGATCAGTTTTAGCATACGCAGGATTAGTTATCGCTAAAAATGTATTGTAAATCCTTGTGCGTAGCTCCCAATATTTCTGTGCTCTTAGGTTCTTTAGAGCCTGCTTATTGGTGCGCTGCTTTTTTGTGTTTGTTACATACCGTTTATCATCTTCAAAGGCTCCGTTGGGGTCTTCAACAGTTTCAGAGCCTCTAAACGGATGCCAATCAATCTTCTCACCTTTAAGGGAGTCTTTAACCTGTCGCTTAAGCCCAAGGCCCATACCATCAGCGTCCCAAACAAAGTAGTCACAAAGATGGTCAATAGCAAAACTTAAGGCCCAGTCCATTCCTTCGTTGACATCACCCGTCTTGTTCAACTTGGCTTCAAGAATAACAGATCCCTGGCGCAGAGCTAATCCTTTATCGTCATAACCAGTGTCCGACGGATCATGGGATACAACACGCATACCTAAAGGCTCAAAACCTAACACCTTATGTGCGTCTATACAAGCGTCAAACCATTCGGCTTTAATAATAGCACCAGCAACAGTATCATCAAAGAAGCCTCTCCAGATATGGTCATACTCTACGCGAGGCAGGTACTTATAATCAAACTGTCGCTCTTGTTCAAGGGCTTCAGGAAACCAAGGGTTCTCATCAAAGTTAGTCCACACTATATAATGTAGAGCATCCTCATAGTACCCTTGTCTACGCAGATCCTTAATAAATGGCATAATAAACCGCTGAGATATAGGGTCTAACCTTGAGCCAGGGTTAAACGTAAACCAAAATTCAGAATCTTGCTCACGTAATGTGGGTGTGATAGTCTTTAGCGATTTCTTAGACAAGAACTGCGCCTCTTCAACCCAGAATATCTTAAACCCATGGAAGGATTTTACCCCTCCAGTATTACGTGACAACCCTCTAAACTTAAACTCACCACCGTCTTTGTGACGTATCTTTGTATCGCCAATGACAAAGCCAGGGACTTGCATACGATTGATCTCTTCTGACAACAATGCGTGAACAGAGTCCTCAATGGTGTTCTGGTGCTCACGGAAGCAGCCAACCTTTATACGCTCTATGTGAACCTTCTGTACAAGTATGTCAGCTACAGTCTGTGACTTAGTGCCACCCCTACCACCAAAAACGCCTTTGAACCTTTTCTTTAGAGAACGAAAAGGTTCAAGCTTATCAGTAAGTGTAAGCGTTAATGGCGGAGGCATGGGTGACATTATTTGTAGGTAGCTCCTTTAGCTTCGCCCTTCTTCTCTACAGGCTTAGGCGTGGGTTTAGTCTTCGTCGTACTCTTCTGTGCCTTGCTCTTCGGCACGGGATTTGTCTTTGGCATACTTCTTCTCCAATGCTTTAGCTATTAACTTCTCATCAGATGACATCTTGTCTTTAGTCTCAACGTGAGTAACTTCAACATGCCATGTTCTGTCCTCTTCTGGCACAAGGTTGGTATCAACAGTCAACTTGCTTGCTGGTCCATACTGGCTCGCAAACACTTTCTCAAGGAACACAACAGAAGCGTTCTTCGCAGGTGAAGTGTCAAGAGCAGTCAAGTGCTGTTTCTTAATCCTCGCAATAGCAAAAAGCTCAGCCTCCGCAAAATCCAATAGTGTCTCTAAGCACACACCCTTACCCATGTATATGTCATTGATAAGGATAGCCGACCACCCAACATTGTACGCAGCCTCCTCAATAGACAACCCAAGTGACCGTGAGTAAGAGAACATCTCAAGATCATAGGACTCAATGAGATCCTCGTAGATATGGTCCGCGGGTGCATGACTAAACTCAGGGAATGTTGCGGATACAACACGCCGCAACTCCGCGGGGGAACTCTTTAACTCCTTTACATTGTGTATGAGTATGTCAAATTTATTGTATACCATTTAAAAACCTTTATGTGTTAGTTAACAAACATCAACTGACGTTGTCTGCACTTCTATAACCTTCCTGCGCTTTCATTGGTAGCCCACGATGTGTCTATAGAGTGTGTTGATGTTTGTTAACTATCTTTGGTTGTAGACTTGGCCCCTTCTACCGGCAGCACCCCTGACTGGACAATAATACATTACCGCGGCTATTTATGGGAGTTAAATATAAGCTTAGGTAATGAACACTCGCTGCTCGCCCCTCATTATTTGTGTCTATATTTCTATGTGAATTCAGTATACAACCTGGGGTGAGGAGTGTCAAGATAAAATATACGTGTAAGTAAATTAATATTTAGATGAGGGTTGGTGAATGCTGAGAGCTTAGGTGGGCAGGGGTCTTGAGGGTATGACAGGGAGTTGGTAGGCGGCGTTTAGGTAAGCAGAGTTACATGGATGAGGGCTAAGTGTTGATTATGGGGTGGAGAAATGTTAGGTGTGCCTAACTCTTGTGATTGTTGTTAGACGTGGTAACTGACTTTAGTAATATCTTCACACAGAACCCGACCACCGGGTCGACCCTAACTTAACCTGAGTCATTAACTATTGCTCCATCCTTAACTAATGCTCGTTCGTTAACTATGTTAGTTGATACTAACTTAAGCTTAGTCATTAACTATTACTTATCTATTTACTACTGCTCAGTCATTAACTATCACGCACCTATTAACTACTGCTCATTCATTAACTGTTACTTATCCTTTGACTAAGTTAGGTTGACCTAAGATAACAAGACTAACAATGAGTTACGCTGGTGATCGGCACGTGATAAGGTAATGCAAGACCCATGCCAATAGACAAGTAACTACCACAAAGTAACACTGAGCGCACGTTCACTGCCATTTGTCTTGGCACGATTTTTAACTTCAATGATATCAATAGGTTACAGTATAGTTAAACTTTATTCATATCATGTAGGATAAGCTTAAAGTATGTTTTAATCTTCATTATGGTGTAGTTGATAGTTAGCTATAGACTATGATGCGTATCTTTAACTATCGCTATATTCCATTTTGACGATATGAACAATAGGTATGCGCTTGGCATGAGTCTTGCATTAGGTGTGGTATAGATGAAGTTAAGTGGTATGTTAGTTTGAGCAGCTATATATAAGGATAGACAATGGCTAGGGGTGGTTGAAAAGATGTGATTGCTATAAGGAGAGACAACCACAATGCTTTAGCAGTATCTTTTCAAAACAATAAATAGACAAGCGCGCTTTGTGTTTATCACATAATAATTGTAACCTATTGAAATTATTAGAAAGGAGACACGAACACAAATTGGTAGAACACTGTACACATGTAACTACCTGATATCATTGGATAATGCACACGATGACACCGGACAACGTGAGATGAACAAAAAAAGGGCGTTTTTCGTAAGTACTTGATATCATTGGATATTCTTAAAACTGTTTTTATAACCTATTGATATCATTCAATAAACCCAAAAAACCCCTTTTTCACTACCCCCCAAAAACAGTGTTTTTCGTGTCATCGTGTCTCCTATCCAATGATTTCAAGTACTTACACGTGAACACGTTTTTCCGGCCGACCGACGGTCGTGTCTCCTATCCAATGATATCAGGTACTTACGTTTTTCGAACTTTGTACACGCTCTATACACCCAATTTTTTGCCCTTCCGCAGGATATATCAATACTTAGCTACAAAAATACCTTTAAAACCCTCATTTATCAACACTTGCACACAAAAACCTGTCAAACCTGTCAAACACACCATTATATCAACAGTTATCCCATCCAACCCACCACCACTATATCATTGTTAAAATAATTGCATTATACTTCTTGACAAGCTTATATGATACGTGCTACGGGTATAGGTAGATGATAAACATAAACAAAAACATAAACAAAAACATAACCAATAAACAAAGGAGACAAACATCATGTTCAACCCAAACAGTGATATATACAATCAAATAGAAGCAGCATCTTTGCCTATCTTAAAAGCTTATCACAAAGACCTGCTTGTATACGATAGAGATGACATCAACACTAACACTAACAACACACCCTTTCTGCACTTCACTGGCGCCAATGGCACGTATCTAATATTCAAGGACCATGCCACCATTAAAGTTTGTGAACAAATGCTTAACTGGCGGGATAACCTCATCATGTATTATAATGGTGTAACTGTTTTAACCATTGACTATATGACAGCCTATGGTATTGTGACAGCATGGGAGTTAAATAACAAATCAATAATTGACAAGGTTAATAACTAAAGGAGACAAACATCATGACAAACTATATAAAAAGGCATGTAAACTATTTTAATGAAGACTCTGAAACATCAGGTTATAAATACACTGTATACACTGTATACCGTCGCAGTGTATTTGAGGCATTGACTGATATTGATATAGAACAGTTATACTTACACGCATACTCTGAAGGCACTGGACGATTTTTTAGAGAAGCTGCGTTTATCAGACAGCGTAAAAACTATGTAATTATAGTACAGCGTTTTGGATACGACTGCTAACCAACAAATAACAGGAGACAAACATCATGCAAACTCAACTAACTACTATAACAAAGGCAGCCTTTATCAAGATAGCCAAACAAGGTTTGAACTATCACGGCAGTACTTTCATTGATAAAGGAGAGCTGCCAGATACCCTTAACAATATCGCAACCAATATCGACAATATACCCTTAAAGGCAGACTCCTCACGTGTTCTTACCAATGGTCACCTGCCTAACCTAAAATTTAAAACTGACAAAGGCAGCCATAGTTATCTTGATATCTCAGGCAGCAATTGTACCATTGAGACCTTTAAGTCTGACAAGTACACTGTATATCTTGTCCTTAACTTTGATACTGATAACAATGATAGGCTATCAATCGTTGTATACACAACGGCCAAACAGATCACTACGCCTGTGTACACGTCGCCTAAATGGTCACAGATAGACCATGATAGCAAACTATCTCAGCTTAAGGCATTGGACGAAAGCATTGAAAAATGGCGTGGTATTGTTGCTGGCGTGGCCTACTATACAGGTAACCAGTGCCCTTTGTGTGATTATAATAACGAGTATGATAATGGCTGCGAAAGCTGTATAATAACACATATCACGGGTAAGACGCTTTGTTTGAACACACCGTATTATGCTACAAATTACTATAGACCTTATCCTTCTTATACAGGTCTACAGCAGAACAATCACATGCTTTCTTGTCTATATGATATCCGCCGTAGATACATAGCAGAAGCCTACAACGTAAAGGGGACCAACCAAAATGACTAACAAAAAGCTAACCATGAACCAAATTGCAACTAAACATAAAGAGTTGTCAATTGAGCAGCTTAAAGCCTTCATCGCCAAAAAGCCTCACTCTTATAGGCACTATAGCCAGCGTTTATCATTGTTGCTCAAGGCAGCTAAAGACAATGGCTTTTACATTGGTAAGGACTCATTCTTACATAACAGATAACAGATAAAATAAAGGATTAGCAACATGGACTGTATAGACTTAGAAGTATACAATGATAATGGAGAGTTTTTAGGCAGTATTGAAGTAGAAACAGATCACCCGGATGATGTTCCGCCTCAGGATATGCCCCAGGCACTTGAGATTAATGGCGTTTTTTATTATCCGCAATTCTAACATTTATATAAGGAGACACTACAATGATATATGAGTATGTAAATAATAGACCTGGCGTAATCGAAGTTGACGGTATTGAATACACCTTTGATATAAGAGGCAAAGGTATTGTATGGACGGCCATTGGACTAATGGATGA
>Ga0180007_10002323_pt1 | contig 22946 bp, 18 predicted proteins | sample MM_PC_MetaG_FD_121122 | JGI IMG/M metagenome (GOLD analysis project Ga0180007, IMG submission 121122) | Groundwater microbial communities from the Aspo Hard Rock Laboratory (HRL) deep subsurface site, Sweden - MM_PC_MetaG | ecosystem: Environmental > Aquatic > Deep subsurface > Groundwater... | reverse complement strand
TGATCAATGCCGGCGCCCAGGTGTTGCCGCCGGGATGCGGTCCCTGTATCGGCCTGGGCAAAGGTTTACTCGAGGACGGCGAAGTGGGTATTTCGGCAACCAATCGCAACTTCAAGGGCCGGATGGGGTCTCGAAACGCCGAGGCATACCTGGCCTCGCCGCAGGTAGTGGCCGCATCGGCCGTGGCCGGCATTATCGACCTGCCGGGATTTGAAGAAACGGTTGCCATTAAGGCGTCCGTGACAACTACACCGAAACCCCGGACCGGAGCCGGAGCGGTGAGGATTCTGGCCGGTTTCCCGGAGCAGTTGTCGGGTCAGTTGATTTTCTGCCACCAGGACAATCTCAATACCGATGGCATCTACCCCGGCAAATACACGTACATCGATGATTTCACACCGGAGCAACAGGCCGGTGTGGTAATGGAAAACTATGATCCCGAATTCGGCAAGCTGGTCCGGGATGGCGATGTCCTCGTAGGCGGCTTCAATTTTGGCACCGGATCATCGCGAGAGCAGGCGGCCACCGCCCTCGAGTATCGCGGTGTGCGCCTGGTGATCGGCGGTTCGTTCAGCGAAACGTATAAACGCAATGCGCTGAATAACGGCTTTCTGGCCATTGAGGCCCCCGATCTCGTCAAAGACCTGAAAGACAAGTTCGGCGACAAAGCCCTTACCATCCGCCCGGGATTGGACATCGCAGTCGATTTCGCCGGTGCATCGGTCGCCTGCAACGGCAAGACCTATCAGATCAGCCCGGTCGGAGCGGCGGCTCAGGAATTGGTCCTGGTCGGCGGTCTCGAAAACTGGGTGAAGCGTAACCTGTGAGAGTAACGACAACACATAAGTCAGAAAGCTGAGCTGGAAGTATGGACAAATCATATTCCCGACACATAGCTGAATATGCGGTCGGCCTGACTTTCGCCGACCTGGCCCCCGAGGCCGTTCATGAGGCCAAACGATACCTGTACGATTCAATCGGCTGTGCCTGGGGCGGCTATCGCACAAAGGATGTCAACATCCTGCGTGATATCTACAAGGACATGGGTGGCAAAAAAGAGGCGACCGTTATCGGATTCGGTGACAGGATCCCGGCCGTCAACGCCACCCTGGTGAACTCGCTTATGTTCCGCGCGCTCGACTACAACGATATCTACTGGAAAGAAGACCCCTCGCATCCGTCGGATATCATCCCGGCCGCACTGGCGGTGGGGGAGATGGTCGACGCTACCATGGAAGAGGTCATTGTTGCCATCATCCTGGCCTACGAATTCGAAATGCGACTGTGTGAATTTGCCGTTCCCGGTGTGCGCGAGCGCAAGTGGCATCACGCCACCCTGACGCAGTTCGTGTCGCCGATCGTCGCCGGAAAGCTGCTCGGGCTGACGGTTGATCAGATGGTACATGCCATCGGCATCAACGGCTCCCACAATCATACCATCGGTTGCCCAACCGCCGGCAAACTGACCATGATGAAAAACACAGTGGATCCCATGGCCGTACAGAGCGGCGTATTTGCGGCCCTGATGGCGCGAAAGGGTTACACCGGTACCGAGGCTGTTTTTGAGGGCAAGGAAGGGTTCATGGATGTGTTCGGACCCGACTGGGACAAGAGTAAGTTGCTCGACGGTCTCGGTGGTCCGGCGAAGATTCTCGAATGCAGCATGAAAGGATTCCCCACGGAGGCGCTGACGCACACGCATTTGAGCTGCATGCTCAAGGTGGTGAGAGAACACGACGTGAAGCCTCAGGATATTGAAAGCGTGACCGTGACCACGATCGCCCGCGCCTGTGATATCCTGTTTGATCCGCACAAGTATCGGCCGGAATCCCGGGAGACGGCTGACCATTCATTGCCTTACTGTCTGGCTGCCGCCATTGTCGATCGGAAGATCACTACTGCCAGCTTCTCCGAAGAGAAAATGAAAGATCCGGCCATATGGGCGGTGATCGACAAAATCAAGGGAAAGGCATCGGTTGAGTTCGAGAATATGTTCCCGGCCAAACAGCCGTCGCGGGTAGTGCTCAAAACCACATCGGGTGACAAGTACGAAGCGTACCTCGAATATCCGAAGGGCGATCCGCGTGAGCCGATGACCGAGCAGGACCTCGATGATAAGTTCGGCGGGCTGGCCGACGGTTTGCTTGACAAGGCCCGTCAGGCCAAAGTCAAAGCCATGGTTTACGGCTGCGAGAAAATGTCGGCCCGTGATTTCATGGCCGGCCTGGTGTTGTAGAGTCGGTCTCAAGAAATCCTGGTGCCAACACAAAAATGCAACCCGACCGGAGTTTGAGGTCGGTCGGGTTGCTAAGAGAAGTAGGACTTCCCCGCTTTTCGGCAGCGAAAGGTGGGGATTTTTTGTCCGGGCTCAATGGGCCTGAATCCACCCGGCGATATCTTCAATCACCTGCTTATCCACGTGCCCCGGCGTGGTGTATTCCGAGGGTTTCGACTTGCCGCTCCCGCTTATCATGAGATGATTTAATGTCGGGTACAGCGTAAGTGTTGCGTTGTCTCGTCCTTCCAGGGTACTCGCCCAGATGCCAAAGTCCTCAATTGTCACCTGGTAATCCCGGGCACCCTGTATGATGAGCATGGGCAGTTCGAGCTGTGCCGCGACATCGACCGGGGCATAGTATCGAAGATCGAGCCAGTAGGGCGCCGGAATATCAAGCGGTAGGTCTGTGGCGGGGGGGTGTTGATCCAGACTAAGTGCTCTCACTCGAGCCACCCGCACCTGCAGATCGGCCAGATCCAGCTGACTTGGTTGCCCTTCCGCCACTGACAGAGAATCTATGTATGTCATTTGTTCCAGGATCAAGTCCTCGAGCGGACGGGCGGCCCCTGCAACCACCACAATCCCGGCCAGATCAGGACACTCTGCGGCGATCCGGGGAGCCAGCATGGCACCGAGGCTGTGCCCCAGCATATAGATGCGTCCGGGGTCGACCTGGCCATGCTCTTTGAGATAGTCCACAGCCGCCAGAACGTCTTCCATGACCTCCTCGCGGACGGTGTATCCGGGGTTTAGGATGAACTTCTCGCCATACACGCGCGTGCGCTTGTCGTAGCGCAGCGCCGCTATCCCGCGTGACGCGAGGCCGCAGGCGATATCACGAAACGGTTTGTTGGGACCGATTGTCTCATCGCGATCATTCGGACCCGAGCCGTGAACCAGGATTACTGTCGGCAATGGGCCGGGCGTGTTCGGCAACGACAGGGTGCCGGGCAACTCCCATTCTGCCTCTCCGAAAGTGATCTCAGATTCGGTGAACAGGGAGCGGTCGACATATGCCGGATCGACACTCTCCGACTTGTCCTCGGCCGCCACAAAAAACAGGCCGGCGACTTCGCCATTTGCACGATATGTCATCTGCGCATTAAGCGAGGTCAGTTCAAAATCCAGGCGAGTTGTCACCAGCGTGTACGGGGGCTGATCTATGGTATGAGGAGTGCCGATGTTCCGGAGTTCGCCTACCTGCTGCGGGATGGATATCCAGAGCCGCTCCAACTGTGCTGCCGACAACTGGCTTGCCATCGTGGAATCAAATGTTGAGACGGCTTCCGTGAACTTGCCGTCGCGAAGCTGTTGCAGAAACACGAGCGCTTGCTCGCCTGCGGTTCCGGTCGAGTCTGTCCACCCGGCAGTTGGCAACATCAATAGGGCCAGGATAATGGCGGCCAGACAAGTGAGCAATCGCGGCATACTACATTCCTCCAGGTTATCCGCTCAGGCAGTTAACACCAATATATACTCCCCCCCCACCCATGTATTCATGCAATACCCGGATAAAACAACCACTTTCCCGGCGTGAGGCGGGGCGGGAACAAAAAAACAACTTTCCTCCGGCGAGAATCTCATTACCTTTCACGCCGAGAGACCACAACCGGCGAGAAACTGGAATAAGTATGGCCCAAAAAAACAAAATCAAGCGAGTCAAACCGCAACTCCTCAAGGGGTTCCGGGACTATCCGCCCGATCAGCAACTGGCCCGGGAGAGTATGCTGACCCGGATACGGACCGTGTTCGAGCGTATGGGTTTTCTTCCCCTGCAGACGCCGTCGCTCGAATCGGCCGATGTCCTTCTCGGATCCCATTACTCCGAGGATTCGCTGGCCGAGCTGTTTGGATTTACCGGTCCCGACGAAGTTGATATGGCACTGCGGTATGAATTCACCCTCTCGCTGGCCCGCTATGTGGCATCGCAACCCAATCTCGCGCTGCCTTTCCGACGGTACCAGTACGGAAATGTGTGGCGAGTGGACAAGCCCGGCCCCGGACGGTTCCGGGAGTTTATGCAGTTTGATATTGATATCGTGGGTACCCGTAACACGCTGGCCGATGCCGAGATCCTTGCCACGATGGTCTCAACTTTTGAGGAACTGGGGATTGAGCGGTTCAGAGTGCGTTATTCGAACCGCAAGATTCTCAACGGCCTGGTAGAATGGGCTGGTATTCCCGCTGATCGGGGACCCGATGTCATGCGGGTGATTGACAAACTCGAAAAACAGGGGAAAGAGGCCGTGCTGCTGGAATTGGGCTCCGGCCGTACAGATACTTCGGGAGACAGAATCCCCGGTCTGGATCTTTCCGAGAGTCAAATCGGGGCCATGGAGGAATTCCTCGATATGGCTGTGCTGGGCTCCGATGACCCGTTGGCGGCGGCCGAAACACTGTTGGGGGATATGCCTGCCTCGCAGGAGGGTATCGATGAACTCCGCCAGATCGCCGGCCATCTGGCCCATCTCGAGGTCAACCCGGATCATGTGGGCGTGGATCTGACTATCGTCCGCGGTCTCGGCTATTACACCGGGCCGGTGTATGAAACGACCCTGCTCGACCTGCCAGATTACGGCTCAGTGTTTTCCGGTGGTCGCTATGACAACCTGGTCGATCGCTTCCAGAGTCAGTCGGTGCCGGCGGTTGGGTCGTCTATTGGCGTTGACCGTTTGCTGGCGGCGTTGATTGCGCTGGAAAAAATCAAGCTGCCCCGAGCGACGTCCCGTGCCCTGGTGACGGTTATGGATCGCCAGCGGTTGCCCGATTATCTTGCCATTCTGAAAGAGCTGCGGGCTAATGGAATACCCTCGGAGATCTTTGTGGGCGACACTAAGAACCTCACTAAACAGATTAAATACGGCGACAAAGTCGGTATCCCATTTGCGGTTATCGCCGGGTCTGATGAGTTTGATGCCGGTCAGGTGACAGTCAAAAACATGCTGGCCGGAGCCGACGTGGCGGCGGAAACTTCCGACCGAGAGGAATGGCTGAAGGCTGAGGGCTTTCAGGAAACTATCAAGCGGACGGATCTCGTGGCCTATCTAAAGAAGCATCTGGGACAGCCGTGAGATCGGCCTGAGCTACTGCGTTTGACTTACGTCAATGCGTATCACCTGCGTGGAGTTGTTTATTGCCGGGAGAGAAGTTTAGGCGGCAAGGTGATGACATGCAGGCGACCACGGCAACCAATATAAGAAGTCCCAAACCGGTCAAGAACCGGGCCACGAAAGTTCAGACACTCCGGTTTTATGCCCAGCTCGGTGCCCTGGCCCTGAATGTCTGGATAGGCGTCCAATTCTACCTGTTTGTACAGTATGTCCGCAGTGGCGATGCCGCTCAGGCGATCAGCCGTCCTCCGGGTGTGGAAGGTTGGCTGCCAATCGGCTCGCTGGTTTCGTTGCGTTACTGGTGGGAATCGGGCATCCTCAACGAGATCCACCCCTCGGGTGCCATCATTCTGCTGGTGGTTCTGGTTTCGGCCCTGTTATTCCGCAAAGCGTTTTGCTCCTGGGTATGTCCGGTGGGCTTTTTCTCGGAGATCCTGGGTGACTTTGCCGACAAAACCTACCGCCGACGGCTCAGACTCCCGCGCTGGCTGGATTACCCGCTGCGCGGCATCAAATACCTGCTGCTGGCGTTTTTCTTCTGGGCAATCCTTATCCAGATGACACCCGAAAGCATCAAGGCCTTTGTGTATTCCGACTACAATGTCGTCTCGGACATTCTTATGCTGCGTTTCTTCACCGACATCAGCACCTTTTCACTGGCGGTGATTGGCGGTTTGTTTGTCCTGTCGCTGATTATCCGGGGGTTCTGGTGTCGCTATCTCTGCCCCTACGGAGCCCTGGTAGGCCTGCTGGGGCTGCTTTCGCCGACCCGTATCAAACGCAATGTGAAGACCTGCATAGACTGCACTGCCTGCGCCAAAGTGTGCCCGTCGTTTATCAAGGTCGATCAGATCAAGTCGGTCAACTCCGATGAGTGTACCGGCTGCATGGCCTGTGTTGATGCCTGCCCGGTGGACCGGACGCTGGAAGTGAAAGTTGGAAACCTCAAGTCGCCGGTGCCGGTTATACGATGGGCGGCGGTTGTGCTGATTTTCTTCTGGGGAACGCTGGCGGTCGCCAAATTCTGGGGACCTTGGGAGAACTCGGTCAGCGATCAGCAGTACATGGAACGTGTGCATCAGGCCGACCGGGGCGAATATGTCCATCCGTAGTTTACACCAAACAGACAGGAAGAATAATGCGATCAGTTTTCGACGTTTACGCGCACGAGTACGATCTGATAACCAACGCTGCCGCTCGGGAGGCATATCACTCAAAGGAAGTGGCGGCCATCGTCGAAAAACTGGCCCCGAGCTCTGTGCTGGATGCGGGCTGTGCGACCGGGCTGACCTCGCTCCTGTTTGCCCGCCTGGGAATTCCAACGACCGGACTTGATCGCTCCCGCAGCATCATCAACATCGCCCGTGACCGCTACAAAGACTCGCCGCTGCCGCTGACTTTCCGCACCGGAAACTTCGAGAGGCTTCCCAAATCCCTGCATAACAAGTTTGATTTGGTTGTCTGCCTGGCAAACGCCATCAGCGGTGTAGGCACCAGAGCGAATCTGCGCAAAGCCCTCAAAGGCTTTTACGATGTCCTGCGGCCCGGTGGCCATTTGCTGGTTCAGGCGCTCAACTATGCTGCTATCAAAGACGGGGCGATCATGCCGATCAAGGCCACTCGCAACGGTGATATCGTGTATTTGCGGTATTCGCGACGGCGCGGGAAGGCCTTTGAGCTGTATGTCATCCGCCTGGACCTCTCCAACGAATCGATCTCGTTCGAGCCGTTTTGTGCCGAGTTTGACAACTTCACGGTCGACGAAATCACATCGGCGGTCAGGGCAACAGGCTTTGATGACATCCGCAAAACCTCGGACCTGTACCTGAAAAGGCGCTTTGGCACCCGTTCACGCGACCTGGTTCTGCAGGTGCGGCGGCCCCTTTCGGGGGACAGACTGGAGCAAAACGCCCGGTTGGTCGATACACAGGGTAGACCGATAGCAAAACACAAGGGGACTATATGATCGGGCTTGTCAGCGCGATGGAAGAGGAACTGACGCTTTTCCGTCGGCATCTTACCGGCGAATCAACAGTCAAACATTGCGGCCTGGATTTCCATTTCGGCCGTTTGGAAGGGCGCGAGGTCGCCATGGTGCGTTGCGGTGTGGGCAAGGTCAACGCGGCCATCGCAACCCAGTTACTGGTGGATCGCTTTAATGCCGAGTCGATTGTATTCACCGGCCTGGCCGGGACGCTTGTGCCCTATCTGAATCGTGGCGATATTGTGATTTCGAGTTCGGTAGTCCAGCACGATGTCGACCTGTCGGCGTTCGGACGGCGGGTGGGGGAACTACCCGATCTGGCCCGGGCTGTCGATGCCGACCAGCGGCTCGTTCATGCCGCCGCCGGCGTATGCGAGAGAGTGATTGCCGATGACCCTGAACGCAAAATGGTCGTGGGGACCATCGCCTCGGGCGATTCGTTTGTCGCCGATCCGGAGAAAATCCGCTGGCTTCAGGCCGAATTCGGAGCTGTCGCGGTCGAAATGGAAGGCGGCGCGGTGGGACAGGTCTGCCGCATGAGCAAGATCCCCTTTGTGGTTATTCGTGTCATTTCCGACGGCGGCGGCGACGGGGCCGCCGGGGAGTTTATCATGTTTCTCGATCAGGCCTCCGAGCTGTCGTTTCGAATCGTCTCGAGTCTTATCTCCGGGCAGATCGAAACGGCTCCCCGGTAGACCTGTGGTCAACCACCAATAAAGATTGACACGCCGTCCGCGCGGCGTATTTTCATTCTCATGATCAAACGCATACTGTTTCCTTTGGTGTTTTGCCTCGGCCTGATCGGCGGAAGCCTGTCGGCCCAGGAAAACCGATCCGTCAAAGCCTCCCAGTCCATACAGGACTTTCGGGTCCCCGGCGAAATCCGGGTCTGGTCGTTTTTTGCCCAGAATCAGACATTCGGACGGTTGACCTCGACTGTCAAGGGGCGTACATCGGTCGACGGCGTTGACGGTCTTATATTCGACGAACACCTGCAGATTGATTATACCCGCCTCAATCAGGATCGTCAGGTGGATGTTAAGTCGGAATTGTCGCTCGCCAATACGGGATTCTATCTGGGTAACCGCACGGTGTTTGGACCCGAGGATGCGGCCGACAGATTGGATCTCAGGCGCGACGGCAACCGGCTCAAGGGATCCTACACGCGCGGCGGCCGCAAGTTTGATCACACGGTGGAGTATCCCGTCAAGCGACTGGCTTGGGAACCGAATTTCGTGGACCAACTCGAGGTGTGGTTGGCCATGCAGGATCTCACGGTGGGCGATACCCTGGTTGATACGCTGTGGTCGCCGCACACGATGATCGAAACGAAGGTTGCGGGCAAGATATTCCACTGGATGTGGCAGGAGATTTACAAGGGCAAAATCGACTCGGTGTTTATCATTCGGCTCTACGAACCTCAGGACTACCAGCTGTATTTCACAAAAGACAAAAAGCTCCTCCGGGTCGATTTCATCAATCAGAATATGCGCGTGTTTCAGGATGTGATAATCCCGCCGAAAGGAACTGCGGCTGCAGCAACCGATTCGCAGGTGAAACCAGCCGCTCCTGTCAAGCCGGAGATATCTGCTCGACGCCTGTTCCTGAAATCGCCGCACTACGTAGCCTTTGTGGTGATAGCGGGACTCGGCCTGCTGTTCCTGGCCCGTCGGGGATTCCGCTGGCTCGATGCCTACATCCATCTTGTCGCCGGTGCGGCGCTGGGCGTGCTCATGCTGCCGTTTGTCCAGGTGCCGATTCAGGAGTGGGTTGTCCAGTCGGTCGTGATTCCCAAAATCACCGGAGGAGAGTCCCTGTTTGTATGGGGCATGTTGCCCGCCCTGATCGCCGCGGCAATCCAGATGGCAGCCGTGTTTGGGGGCCTGTATGCCGTCCTTGCCTGGCGGAACCCCAAAGACTATCGCATCCCGGCCCTGGGCGCATTCCTTGGCGCCGGTTTTGCCCTGACCGAGGCATTCTGGGTTTCCGGCCTGGTGATTCATCAGTTGATCACCTGGGCCTTGCTTGAGCGGGCCTGCTTCATCCTGTTCCATGTAGCGTCGGGATTTCTGCTGGGCCGCGCCATCAAGGTGGGCGGACAGCAACGCATGGTCGGTACCGCCGTGGGGCTGTTGCTGGCCAACGGCCTGCTCCGCTATGCGCCGGTGCTGGTTCAGGGACAGGTAGTTGATGTTGAACTCATGCACTTCCTGATGGTTTTTGCGGTTCTGCTGGTGCTGGGAATCTGCATTCTGCAGCCGAAAGAGGGCCGGGAGCCCGCAAAGATAGTCGAAGAGTGAACCGCCGGTTTGAGGTTGACAGGGCGGTTGGCCTGGACTACCTTTTTGCCTGTTTTGTGGGTGCGGACACCCCGATAAGGCATTGCTGTTTCACCGCTTGATAAAACTACGGTACGATACACGACATGGCAGATAACTTTGCATACGCCGGTATTGATATCGGCGGCACCAACATCAAGTACGGTCTGGTCGACCCCAAAGGCCGGATCATCCACAAAGAACAACGCCCCACTATGGTTGAAAAAGGTGCTGAGCCGCTCATGCACCTGGTGACCAATATCGCCGAATCACTTCTGTTCCAGGCGGCCGAGGAAGAACTCGAAGTCCGCTGGCTGGGGGTGGGCACTCCCGGGGCGGTGGACTCCAACTCCGGAGTTGTCGTGGGGCCGTCGCCCAATATCGGTGGCTGGCAGGGCATGAAGATACGCGAGATCCTGCAGGACCGGATCAATATGCCGGTGTATGTCGACAACGATGTCAACTGTGTGGGACTGGCCGAATCCCGGTTCGGCGCCGCCGTGGGATATCCGTCGGCGGTGTGCCTGGCTATCGGCACCGGGATCGGCGGGGCGATTCTTTTCGACGGTAAACTCTGGCGCGGCGCAACCCACACGGCCGGGGAAATCGGTCATGTTGTGATCGACCCCGAGGGTCCCAAATGCGGCTGCGGCAATAACGGCTGCCTGGAGGCCATCTGTTCGTCGTCGGCAATACTGACCCGGACCCGCAAAAAGCTCAAGGGCGGGCTGACGACGGTGTTTGCCGATGTACTCGACGGTGACATCGAAAACCTCAATGTAAAAAAGCTGTTCGCGGCGGTTCGCAAAGGTGATGAGGTCGCCCGCGAGGTGATCAACGAAACGGCCGAACTGCTGGGGATTGGGCTGGCCGGGGTCGTGAATCTTTTGAATCCGCATATCGTAGTGATAGGGGGCGGGATTGCCGATGGCGGCGGCGGATTTATTGAGGCCGTGACCGCAGAAATTCGGAAACGCGCCTTTGACACGGCGGTAGAAAGCTTGAGAATCGCCAAAGCCGCGCTGGGCAATGATGCCGGGTTTATCGGCGCGGGAATTCTCGGCGACGACAAATAGAGCGAAAAGCAGGAGGTCGACGGTGGAAATCAAAGGCTCCGAATGGACATTTAACGCGGCCAAGTGGCACGGATATGTATTGTCCGTAATGTTTTTGCTGTACGGCGGCGTGAAGATTATCCTCGGCTTCCTGGATCACAACACCGAGAATGTTGCGGCGCATGTGGTGTTCCTGGCGGTCGGGGCGGCCTTGTTGACAATCTGTATCGGCTATCGCGACGGCAAGGGGTGGGGCTGGTACGGCCTGATCGGGCTGAACGGTCTGGTGATTATTCTGGCTGCGGTCGGCTATCAGAGCGGCCTGAATCTGGTACTGATGGTGCTGTCCGCGGGCGCGCTGGCGGCGCTGCTGGCCCCGACAACACGGGAGCGGGTATTTGGGCGGGGTTGATCAAGATTACTGTTGACATCTATCGGAAACGGCTTAAATTGCCGAAACTTTGATGAAAATCTTGATGGCGCCCTAGCTCAGTTGGTAGAGCAACGGACTGAAAATCCGTGTGTCCCCAGTTCAATTCTGGGGGGCGCCACTTTTTTGAACCGGCACAGGCCGGTTTTTTTGTGGGTGGGAGTGGTTGGTTGCCGATTTGTCATCATGCCGGATGGCACGGTAGCCCTTCATTCATGATGGGATAAACCAATTGCAGTTCGGCCACGTCACGGTGGCCCATCATTCATGATGGGATAGACAAGAACATCCCTCATGATTCCAGACCATCGATCTCAAGAAATACACTCTCGACCCCCTGATACCAGTTGTAGCTCGACCATGGCCAGTCGCCCGGACCGGCAACCAGTCCCTTATTCACCGGATTATTGTGACAGTACTGAATCTTCTCAAGCACGGTTTCACGATCTCGGCAGTTGTGATCGTAGCATCGTCTCTGCCATACAGCCGGTCGACCATCCATACGAGTGCTTATGTCCTCCCGCGAGCGAATGATTCGGTACGCACTGCGCCCCTTCATTTGCCCTATCAAAACGCCAAGTCTGAGTCCGTCGGGTGGGAGAAGAACGAGATGTACGTGGTCCGGCATGATAACATATCCAAGAATGCGAACTCCGTGGTCCTTGCGAAGACGCAGCAGTTGACCCCGAAGGTTCATCACACTTGTTCTGTCCTGTAGATACCCGCGTCGCTCGTAGCAGGAAAAGGTGATGAATCTTGCTGTGCCAAGATTGTCGTAGTGGCGAAGGCGCGGCATGAGGGAAGGTTGGATTGCGGCTGTGGGTGTGTCAATCACATTCAGTCTTCCCATCATAAATGATGGGCCACCGATAGTGGGTGATAGGGTGCCATCGAGCTTGTTGGACGATCTGCCATCCCACAACTGAAGTCGTTGGGCACCCTGCCAGGAAGACAAGTCAAAACCCGGCCGGGCAAGCCGGCCGGGCCACACATGTTCTGTTGTTCCCCCTCAAACAAGTTTGAGGGGGCCACCCAGCGGATTCGCGCGGAGAGTAGCCACGCAGCCTCTGAGAATCCTGCTCAAATCCGCCTATGGCGGAAGCAGGCTACCCAAAGAGAACGATCAGTCAATCATCCCTAAAATATCTCTATCCCGGCTGCGGCGCTCATCTTGATCTGCGCATTAATCTCCATCTGTATGCCGCGCGTCGCACTCGGGCCGATAGTCACCTGCTCCAGAGCGTTGTGCACCAGCGTCTCCTTCGAATACACCGCCGCCGGAGCCTCAAAGTACGGACCCTCCAGCACCCACAACGTATCACCGGCCGGCATCAGCCAGAACGCATTGCCAAACGATGTATACGCATTGGCAAACGATCCGTAGTCGGCACACAATCGCACCGCCGTGAAACTCCAGTCGGTATGGTTCGAGAACATGAACTTCGCCGTCAGCGAATCGATGTGGCTCAACTCAGCACGATTGCCAATCACCGATTGAAACGCCTGATACGGCGGCAGTACAGTAATGGTCGTACAACACGGCAGGCCGCAGGTTGAAACATCAAACGCGCAGGAACTATAGTGCATGATCGAGTTGAAGTCATACCGACCCCACCAGTGCCCGGCACCGTCGTGACGCTCAAAGTTGTGATCCATGTCGGTTTCAATATTGTCCCAGTTGATCTGCACGTACGTGTCCCTGTCAGGGCGCGACTGCTCGTGATAAAAACCCATCGCATGGAACAATTCGTGCGCAATAGTGATGCGATTCCACGACGCGATCTTGACGTCCTGGCGGCCACCTATGGGACCAATGAAGGAACTATTGGACGATGAGTCGGCGATGATGCGAATGTAGTCCTCCTGCGAGCCACGCGGAACAAAGTCAATGTCGCACACCCGTTCCCACGTAGCAATCGCCGTCAGGGCAGTCGCCTGCCGGGCAGCATCAACATTACTGGAAAACGTATACGGGATAGTCATGCCCGGCCAGAAATTGCTGGACCAGCAGGTTTTGGAGTCCCGGTTGTCGTACCACTCCTGCGTCACTATGATATCACCCTCAATGATCCGATAGGGGCGGGGCGGGTCCAGCGGCTCCACGTCGAACTTGTGCAAAGCGTCGGCTTCCTCACCTTCGACCGCCACGGCGACCGACGGAACCATCGCCAGGAACAAGATACCGCACAGGACTGCGCCGAAGAGCACTCGCATGTACTTTTCAAGTCTCATCTCAGCCGTCCTTACTGCAACGTGACGAGTACGAGGATCAATCCCGTCTCGCCCTGGGCCAGAGGTTCCATTGCCTTACCCAGGATCGCTCCCTGAGCGCGCGCGTAGTCATCGACTTTCATCGCATAGCCGGGGACATCCGAGGTCGTCAAGAGGTCGCCGGGGGAGATGGCGCCGTTTGAGGTCTCAGCGTAACAATACACCCGTCCCGCCAGAGCGACATCGTGATCAAACCCCTGCGTGCCCAGCCGCACTCCGGACCCGAGTCCGTTGGCGCCGGCCACGATGCCGGCCACCCTGGTGTCATACGCTTCATCGGCCAGGGCCAGTTGGCCCGGGTTGTCCGTGTCAATCGCCAGGACCATGCCGGGCTTGATCTCCCGGTCTCCGGAGACGTTAAAGCCTTCCGCGTAGTCCAGACCTTCGCCCAATTCCATGACCGCTGCGCCGGTGCCGCGGGACAGGATTTGTACGTTGCCCCGGAAGGTGGCGGCCCGTCCCGAGGTTCCTCCGATGGCGTAGATGCCGGTGCCGTACAGCCCGGTCGCCTGGGCATACACACCGTATCCCTGGGAACCGGAACAGTCACCGACTACGCCTCGTCCATATCCACTGGCGGACGAAAACCAGCCGCCCCGACCCGCCGCAGTGGAACCGTCATCGAGCGACTCGCCCCGGACCGCCCGACCGTTGCTGCCGTGTGACACGGCATGGACTGCTATCGCCGTGCTGACAAAGGATTCTCCCTTGACACCGGTGCCCACGCTGGCGGTTTCACCAGCCTTGCCGTACACGCCGATCGAGTACGCCGTGTTGGCGCCCTCGCCAAGCACGCCGATACTGCTGATCTCGTCGGCTGCCGTGCCCCTGACACCGGTGAGGCCGCGTCCAATCACACCGTGGCCACCGGGATCATTGTCGCCCACCCCCAGCACGCCGGTACCCGTGGATGCCCGGCCGTACACGCCTACCGGGTAACCGGGATACCCGACTCCGGCAAAACCAGTGACGCCATAACAGGAGTCACCGCCCGTCATGATGTAGCTGTTACCGACAATGGCATGATCCAGCATGGTTGCTACAACAAACTGAGCGTCATCCGGGGTGACATCGCCAATGCCCACATGTCCCTCGGGGGTGATAGTCATCGCGACGGTGTTATCATACGGGTGAGGGCTGGCGCCAAAAGTCAGCCGCAGGCGGTTGCCGGCCCCGCTGGTCTGACGGGCGAAGCCCCACTTGTTGACAAGTTCTCCGGTGGTGCCGTCGACCTCGGCCAGGCTCAACGCCGAGCCGGCCGAACCGGCCGAGTTGCTGTACAACCCCATGACCGCGTCCTGGTCCTCAACCACAATGTCATCGAATGAGATCGCGCCGGCGACCATGTTCTGGCTTTCACCCTGGATATGCAAATGCGCTAGAGCGACATCGGTGCCAAGCGCCAGGTAGCCGTTGTTTTGCAGGCGGGCATGTTCCTCGAATGTTGTGCCATTCCACTCGCCAAGCTGCAGATGTTCACCGGTCTGCCAGCAGATGTCGCGGGCGCCGTCCTGCAGATACAGAGTGGGGAAGTCGGCGTCATCGGTCTGCACATGCAGTTTCCCCAGCGGTGTGGTCGCGCCCAGGACGACCCGATCGGTCAGCGTTTGCTGGCGAACCACGTCGCCGAGATCGGTCCAGCCCCCGGCTGTGCCCGTTGTCCCCTCAAGGTCATCGGCCGGAATCCAGGCCGTGTCTTTGTCGCTCCATTTCAGCACCTGGCCATCGGCCGTGCCGCCGCGTCCGAGATCCGCCAGCGAGATGCCGCCATCGGCGATTTCAGTGCTGTCTATCGAACCTGGGGAGACACTGGCCGCCAGGGCCGAATCGGCTACCAGCGCCCTGAGTGCGTATACCACACTGACCATGGGCAACGGCGGCAGCATTTCGGGGTCGGAGCCGACCGCGACAGTCAGGCCGTGCATGGCGCCGTCAAAAAACGATTCCGGCAGATCCTTCTCTGAACCGAGCAGAACCGAAAACATGCCATCGGTGACAACCACATTCTCCTGGGTTTCCTCCCACAGAATATTCACACCGGTGGTGTCCGTGTATACGGAGAATGTCAGGTTAACCGTGGTATCCAGAGGAATCCCGGTAGCGCCGGTGAGGCGCCCCTGGTACGATACCAGTTTCGGTACATCGGCCGCCGCTGAGCAGACCAGAAACAGAACGGCCAGAGTTACAACAATCAAGCGCGAGACTAACATACAAACTCTCCCCAATTATATATCACGTATCACTTTCGTCGTGTCCAAACATCGGTGCCGCCGGAATGATGCCCGCGTATGGGCACAAAGCGCGGCGGTTCGATGAAATCGATAATGTATATGTCTGTTAGAGCCTTCAACCAGATTGTACTATTGTCGGTCGAAGTCACCGGAGGATAAAGTAATCGCCCGATATGGAAAAAAAGGAATTTTGGGTCATTTTGTCAAGATTAGATGCAACCCGCTTGAGCCGAGTGACTGCGGCCGTATGACCCTACGTCAGCCGTTGACGTCGGAGCTGGACCCAGCGTCCATTGGAGACGGCGGCTATTCCTCGGTGCAGGTGAGGATCTCGGTGTTGACCGTTTCGGTGCGCAGGGTGGGATAGTCAATGGTGGGATTGAGCAGCCACATACCGCCGTCCTCCACCAGCTCGACCTCCAGGTAGGAGTTGCTCGATTCCAGCTCGACCGACACACACTGCGGCGGGTCATCGGGGATGTTCACCGTCCGATTGCCCGATCCCTCGAGATAGGTCCCGGCAAAATCGCCCGACCAGTTGCCGTTTGAACGGACTTCAACTTTGGCGTCGATTGAACAACCGGCGATAAACAAAGACCCCGCCAGCAGTACCAGCAATATGCCACGTCGTGCAGTCACGAGCAGTCCTCACTCTTCGAACGTTTTTGCCCGGTTCAGTATAAGGTTTTACGCCGGAGAATCAAGTTTGGAGCCACACCCGCCACAGGCTTTAATGTTTTTGGATAAATTAGTGATAGAGATAACTGCCCGGATTTCCACCCCGTCCGGGGTGTAATCGATCCCAGTAATCTCGCACTGTGCGTTGTGCCGGTTATCCTGTATCCCCAGATAGGCGGCTACCGCGGACTGAATGGTAATCAGGTGCTTGAGCCGAAGGAACTCCCGGTTGGGGCTGTGGGGGTCGGCATCGGGCGGCTCCGCTGGGGGGCGAAACTCCAGTACCTCGTTGATGGACTTATACTTGACCCAGTCACGAATAAGCCCGCGCCCGGCCACTTTGCCGCCGCAGGTGACTTTGCTCAGCTCGTAGCCTACCACCCGTTCGTCGGAATCGAGCCTCAGGCAGAGATGTTCGGTTATATCATTACATGGCATCATAAGAGGATATATGTTATCCTGTTTGTGTCAAGTGTAAAGGCGGGTGAGGGCGCGGTCGTGTCGGCTTTGGGGCAGGGGTTGTCAGCGGCGGGAAATTTTTGTATATTTGATCACGCCGTCAACTTTGTTGACGACTCTGAATTTCGGAACGACACACTCCCGCCCTGTGCGGGGAGCGTGCCTCAAGAAAGGATGACGCAGTGATTTCAGGTATAGAAGAAAAAGTACATCCGGAAAAGTGGATCATTCCGGATCGAGTTCGGAAACTCTCGACCTCGATAATCCGTGAGATTCTCAAGTTCTCTTCACAGCCCGGCGTGATTTCATTTGCCGGCGGGCTTCCGGCGCCCGAGTTGTTTCCGCTGGATATCATGAAGAAGGTGACCGCCGATGTAATCGAAAAGCACGGTGCGGCCAGCATGCAGTACTCACTTTCGCAGGGCATCATACAGCTTCGCGAAGTGATTGCTGAGCGGGCCTCACGTCTGGGATCGCCGAGCGGTCCCGAAAACATTCTGATTACGTCCGGTTCACAGCAGGGCATCGAGATGCTCGCCCGGGCCTTCATTGATCCGGGAGACTACATCCTCACCGAATTGCCGACCTATGTGGGAGCTCTTCAGGCCTTCAATTTCTATCAGGCCAGGTATGTGACGGTGGATATGGACAGCGAGGGGATGCTGATCGATCAGGTTGAGGAAAGGATCAAAACGTTCCACCCGAAACTGATCTACACCGTGTCCAACTTCCAGAATCCTACCGGTATCACCATGTCACTGGAACGTCGCGAGCAACTCGTCGAACTGGCTGCCGCGTACGATATTCCGCTGGTCGATGACAACCCGTACGGCGATGTCCGGTTTTCGGGCACGCCGCTGCCGATGTTGAAATCGCTCGGGGGAGACGGCGTGGTTGAGTTGGGGACATTTTCCAAAACATTCGCTCCCGGTTTGCGTGTAGCCTGGATGAACGCCCCGGCGGACATCATCAAGACATTTGAAAAGGTAAAACAGGCGTCGGATCTGCACACCAGCACGTTTTGCCAGTTTGTCCTGTACGAGTTCATCTCCCAGGGGCACCTTGACACGCAGATTGAGCGTATCAAGAAGGACTATATGGCAAAACGCGATATCATGCTCGGGGCGCTGGAAGAGCACTTCCCCGAAGGCATCACCTGGACTCGTCCCCAGGGCGGCCTGTTCCTCTGGGTTGAGCTGCCGAAGCACATGTCGGCCAAGGATCTGCTGGACAAGGCAGTTGAGTTGAAGGTTGCTTACGTGTACGGCACGCCGTTCTTCCCGAACGGTGGCGGCGACAATACCATGCGACTGAATTTCTCCAATGCCAGCCCCGAGGGTCTCGTGGAAGGGGTCAAACGTCTTGGGAAGCTCTTCAAGGACAATTTGTAGACTGGTGAACATCGAAAACCCGCCCCCCGGGCGGGTTTTTTATTGCCCGGATGCGATCGACAGGCTTTATACTGCCAACTATGAAAATACTGTTTCACAAATATCATGCGCTTGGCAACAGCTTCCTGGTAGTGATGCGCAGCGAAAATCGTATCACGGCTCAGCGTTTGCCCGATCTGGCCCAGGCTATTTGCGATCCATCGTCCGGCGTTGGCGGCGACGGTGTAGCGTTTCTCACGGCCAGTCGCAAAGCCCAGGCGAAAGTTGACATTTATAATGCCGATGGCAGCTGGGCGGAGAAATCCGGCAACGGCCTCAGGATATCAGCCCTGCATCTGGCGCTGCATCACGATGCGGGCCGGAAGATGGTGATGGAGACATCGACATCGCTCGACGAGGTGCGTATCGGCAAGCGCGTTGACACCGGGTACTTCGTGAGCTGCGATCTCGGCGTGCCGCAGTTTCAAACCAGCGCCGTTCCGGTGAGGAGCGAGCAGGAATTCCTGATCAACAGCCCGCTTAATTTCGGTCCGGTGGAACTGCCCGTCACCTGCCTTGCGGTAGGCAATCCGCACACCGTTATCGTCGTCAATGATTTTGATTTCGAGTGGCAGGAGTTGGGAGCGGAGATCGAGACCGCCGACGTGTTTCCCAATGGTACCAATGTTGAATTCGTGCGTCCCGTCAACCGGAGCAAAATCCGGGTGGCTGACTGGGAGCGGGGCGCCGGTGCCACCGGGTCGTCCGGCACCGGAGCCGCGGCGGCCGTTTGCGCCCTGGTCATGATGGGGCTGGTGAACCGTCAGTGCGAAGTTGTGTTTGAGACCGGCTCACTCACTGTCAACTGGCGCGACGATACGAATGTCGTAGAACTGACCGGACCGGTGCAATTCGTCATGGACGGAGAGTATGACTTCCGATCCTGAGCGGGATCAGCGTCCGACGGTCTTCATTCTGGACAACCACGATTCCTTCACCTTCAATCTCGTGCAGTATCTGGGCGAATTGGGCGCCCGTGTCACAACCGCACTCAACGATGAAATCTCAGTGGCTGAGGTACTCGCTCTGAGGGCCACTGGTATTGTGCTGTCGCCGGGGCCGGGTCGACCGGAACAGGCCGGTGTTCTCAATGATGTGGTCCGGGCAGCCGTCGGAGCAGTTCCCGTGCTGGGCGTCTGTTTGGGGCATCAGGCCATCGCTCAGGTCCACGGTGCTGAGCTGGATTACGCTCCGGAACTGATGCATGGCAAGACCTCAGACATCGAACACGATGGCACCGGGTTGTTCAGGGGAATCGGTTCGCCGTTGCGCGCTACACGATATCATTCCCTGGTGGTCAGGCCGGGAACTCTGACCGAGGAGTTCCGCGTCAACGCGCGAGTTGCCGACGGTTCGATAATGGCCTTCGAACACCGCCGGGAGCCGTTGTGGGGCGTACAGTTTCATCCTGAATCGATTCTCACGCCGGATGGCCGACAGATCCTGCGGAACTTCATTGATCTGGCTGCGGCCTGGACCGCCGGGCAATGATCTGCAACCAGACGTTGAGTATCCTTCGATAATTGCGTATGTTGTTATCCCTCTCTTGAGTCCGGGCAGACCCGGACGACGGCTACCACTGCGTCGGATTGTTTACTGGAGGCGGCATACTAGGGATGGCAAAGCGGCAGGACGGACAGGGCGACCGATCGGCATACGGTTTGCGGGCCAGAATTCATCGTGATCTGGCCGACTACGCCGCCAGTGTTCGGCTCTTTTCGCGCAATGCCCGCCTGTATCTTCTCGGTTCATTCCTGATCGGCATCAATTTCAGCGTATTTCAACTGCTGTTCAATTTGTATCTCAAAGAGCTGGGCTTTGTCGAGGGGGATATCGGCGTCATCAATTCCTTTCGTGCGGTGGGGATGACGGCGGTGGCCATTCCGGCCGCCATGCTGCTCAGTCGGATGCGTCTCAAACCTATCCTGCTGGTGAGCACTGTTTTGTTTGGCGTTTTTTCGGTAGTACTTACCTCGGTCGAGCATCTCGAATACCTGTTGGGTTTTGCGTTTCTGGCCGGCACGGCGTTTTCGTTCTACCGGGTCGCGGGAGGGCCGTTCTACATGCGCAACTCCACCCGAAGGGAACGTACGCATCTGTTTTCGTTCTCTTTTGCAACCCATCTGTTTGCGGGTATGGCGGGGTCGTTTGGGTCGGGCAACCTGGTGACCTTCCTGGGTGACGTCACCGGCGATATTGTGATTGGCTACCGCTACACGCTCTGGATCGGTATCGGAATCAGCCTGATCGCGTTGATTCCGTTTGCCCTGATCAAGGCGGCACCGCCATCGGCGGAGGAAAACCGCATATCCTTCAGCCTGGATCAGCTGAAACGAAGGGGGCGTTTTTACGTCAAAATCACGCTGGCCAACTTCCTGATTGGCTCCGGTGCCGGACTGATCATTCCGTTTCTGAATCTCTACTATCGCGACCGATTCAACCTGTCGCCGGATATGATTGGATTCTACTTCATTCTACTCTCACTGGGTATGCTCATCGGAACGCTCAGTGGTCCCTTTCTTACCAAGCGGCTGGGACTGGTGCGTACAATCGTGTGGACCCAACTGGCCTCGATGCCTTTCATGCTGGTGCTGTCATACAGCTACGCACTGGCGCTGGTGGTTCCGGCCTTTGTCATTCGCGGTGCGCTGATGAACATGGGCGTACCGATCAGCACGAACTTCGGAATGGAGCTTTCGGAGAAATCCGAGCAGGGTTTGGTTAACGCTCTGCTGATGGTTTCCTGGACCGGGTCCTGGATGTTTTCGGTGGCTCTGGGCGGACATTGTATTGAATCCTACGGGTACACGTTCACTTTCAATATCTCTATTGTCCTGTACATTCTGTCATCGCTTGTATACTGGTTTTTCTTCCGTGGTGTGGAGCGTCGGAATGTCGACGGTCCCGGCTGGCACATTCCAAAAGATGCGCACGCCTCGCGGATGTACTAAGACTCCGCCCCACTCCCGCATCGTCAACAATAGCAAAGGGTTGACGTCAAACAGCCGCCGCCGGGCGACGAGGATAATTATCGTTGCTCTTGGGCGGCGATTCTTAGATATTACAGGCTTATTGTAAACGAACGTTACAGGAAATATGGAAAAAGACAAGTACAAGAGCCTGTTTGCGCAAGCAACGGCACAGGCTTTCCGCAAGATATATCCGGATGTTGCGGGTGAGACCGATGAACTCACCGAGGTTGCCGTGTATGAGGCGCTGGCCAAGCCGAAAGACGCCTCGATGGGGCGGTTTGCTCTGCCGGTGTTCCGCTACGCCGGGTTGCTGAAAGACAAGCCCCCGGCAATTGCCGCCGTCATCGCCGTTGAGACAAACCGGCAACTCTCGTCGCTGGAGGGTGGTTCTTTGATGACCTGCGTGGCAACGGGAGGATTCCTCAACGCGCAGATTGATCCCGCCTCACTGGCCGGGGAGACGGTCCGCGAAGTGCTGTCCAAAGGAAACCGCTTTGGAGACAGCCCCGTCGGCCATGGGAAAACCTGCCTGGTGGAGTATTCATCGCCAAACATTGCCAAGCCGTTTGGAGTCGGACATCTTAGATCGACCGTTATCGGCAACTCCCTTCGCCTGATATTCAGGAAGCTGGGCTACAGTGTAGTGGGAATCAACTACCCCGGCGACTGGGGGACGCAATTCGGCAAAATGATTGTCGCTTTCCGCAAATGGGGCAGCGATGACACGCTCAAGGGCAATGCCGTCAAAAATTTGGTTGATCTCTACGTCCGTTTTCACAGTGAAGCTGAGGCAGACACGTCGCTCGAGGATGAAGCCCGCGATGCTTTCAAACAGCTTGAAACCGGTGACCCGGATGCCGTCAAGCTATGGGAGACATTCAAGAAAGTATCCTACGAAGAGTTTGAACGGGTCTACGATTTACTCGGCGTGGAATTCGACTGGGTCTACGGCGAGGCCGATCTCAACGATCGCATGGAACCGGTTATTGAACGACTGAGCAAAGCCGGACTGGCCGAGGAGTCCCAGGGTGCGTTGGTTGTGCATCTGCCCGAGGAAACCAATCTGCCGCCGCTGCTGCTGAGGAAATCCGATGGCGCTACGTTGTACGCCACCCGCGACCTGGCAGGTCTGGTGTATCGCTGGGAGAAGTATCATGGGTTTGATCAGTCGCTGTACGTGGTGAACAGCGCTCAGGCGGATCACTTCAGGCAGTGCTTCATGGTTATCGACATGCTCGAGAAAGCCGAGAAGCGCCCGGGGTCCGATCGCATGAGCGGACGGACTCGTCATGTCGAATTCGGCTGGGTTCGGTTCGGCGGCAAAACCATGTCGACTCGTCGCGGCAACACGGTGTTGCTGGAGGACGTGATCGGACAGGCTCGGGACCTGGTCAAGGAGAAGATCAAAGAAAAAAACCCCGCGCTGCCCACGATCGATGAAACCGCGCTTCACGTTGGTGTGGGTGCCGTACTGTTTTCACAGCTTTCGGTGCGCCGTCAGAAGGATGTTGACTTCCAATGGGAGGAAGTGCTGAGCTTTGAAGGTGAAACCGGCCCCTATCTGCAATACACCCACGCCCGCCTGTGCGCCCTCATGCGGCGGTTCGGTAAAGACATCACGGGTGAGGTGGATTGCTCCGTTCTCGTGGGGGCGGAAGAGCAGCGCGTGATCGAGCTGATCGCCGACTTTCCGGTGGTGCTGGCCAGTGCCGGCGAACAGTACGAGCCGT
>Ga0180007_10002322_pt1 | contig 22951 bp, 22 predicted proteins | sample MM_PC_MetaG_FD_121122 | JGI IMG/M metagenome (GOLD analysis project Ga0180007, IMG submission 121122) | Groundwater microbial communities from the Aspo Hard Rock Laboratory (HRL) deep subsurface site, Sweden - MM_PC_MetaG | ecosystem: Environmental > Aquatic > Deep subsurface > Groundwater... | reverse complement strand
CTTTCTAATTGTTATTTGATATTTTTAAAAACAGCTTTAACGAAATGACAAGCCCAAGAGAATATGTTGTGATTTGCTTTCTAATTGTTATTTGATATTTTTAAAAACAGCTTACCTCAAGTTCCTTTCTTCTCATCGTATGTTGTGATTTGCTTTCTAATTGTTATTTGATATTTTTAAAAACAGCGCAGTGTTTGATAATGATGGGTTGGTGACTGTTGTGATTTGCTTTCTAATTGTTATTTGATATTTTTAAAAACAGCCAATAGGGACAATTAAAAATGCTCCAAATCGTTGTGATTTGCTTTCTAATTGTTATTTGATATTTTTAAAAACAGCTATGCTAAAAATGGTAATAGCGATACCTTAGTTGTGATTTGCTTTCTAATTGTTATTTGATATTTTTAAAAACAGCTCTGTCATTTCTGCAATCAATTCTGGTAGTGTTGTGATTTGCTTTCTAATTGTTATTTGATATTTTTAAAAACAGCTTGGTAATTGTTTTAGGCTACTTTACGTTCGTTGTGATTTGCTTTCTAATTGTTATTTGATATTTTTAAAAACAGCATAATAAATAATATTGTATTTTAGCAATTCGTTGTGATTTGCTTTCTAATTGTTATTTGATATTTTTAAAAACAGCAATGGAACATACACTCCAGGCAAGCCGCGTGTTGTGATTTGCTTTCTAATTGTTATTTGATATTTTTAAAAACAGCAAGGGAGCAAAGAAATCCCGAAACAACTAGGTTGTGATTTGCTTTCTAATTGTTATTTGATATTTTTAAAAACAGCCAGTTTTTGTCTTTCTAATATGTTGTTTTAGTTGTGATTTGCTTTCTAATTGTTATTTGATATTTTTAAAAACAGCTCGGTTCTTTTTTTATCTTGTATTTAGACTGTTGTGATTTGCTTTCTAATTGTTATTTGATATTTTTAAAAACAGCATGTCTGTTTTTTAGTCTTAATGCTACTAAGTTGTGATTTGCTTTCTAATTGTTATTTGATATTTTTAAAAACAGCTCTGGTCTTTTGGTTAATACTTGATAAGTGGTTGTGATTTGCTTTCTAATTGTTATTTGATATTTTTAAAAACAGCCATCTGGGTGTAGATAATCCTATGTCAATAGTTGTGATTTGCTTTCTAATTGTTATTTGATATTTTTAAAAACAGCAGACCCCTTGTTAAGTTGTTAAATAATAAGGCTTTAGCGTGTTTTTAGAATTAAAAAAATGAAGCATTTTAAGTTAAAAATATTGAACTCATCCTAAATCCCTCTCTTAAAAAGAGAGGGACTTTATGGGAAAAAAGGACTTTGAAGATTTTTATTTCAAAAGAGTTCTAGTTGATGTGGTTCTATAAAACCATCTGTTTTTTTTCTTCCATCAAATATTTCGAGCATTTCAAATTGTTTATCTGTTATTGAAAGAATTCCAACATTTCCCTTTTCTGGTATAATATTTTTGACCCGTTTAACATGTACATCTCTATTTTCTCTGCTTGAGCAGTGCCTAAGATATATAGAAAATTGAAACATTGAAAAACCATCTTTGATTAGTTCTTTTCTAAATTTAGAATAAATTTTTCTTTCTACTTTTGTATCTGTTGGCAGATCAAAAAAAACTAAAATCCACATTACTTTATATTGGCTAATTCCCAAAATAATCCCCCATACTTTAAAATGGAATGGATTGTTAATAACTTTTTTAAAAAACTATTGCACCTCTGGATATAGTATTTTTCTTGCATCACCCTCAAAGCACCTTGCAAGAGATGCTGTGGTTCTTTGCATACCAACCATTAACGGACTATTTTTATCTTCAATTATTATATCAACTGTAGCAATAGAAAGCAGTTGCTTTTTTATTGAAGTTGAGAGTTCAGTAAAATCCTCTCCATTTTCAACTATTTCAACAACAATTTGGTCAACAAAAGGTCTGTATGGTTCCATAATATCATCAGCAAGACAATAAGAATTATATTTGTTATGATGATGAATTCCAAGAGTTGGAAGTAGACCAGAGCCAACAAGGGAGCGGGCAACAATAGCACGAAGGATTGCATAACCATAATTTAATAAATTATTTGGTGCATCTTCTTCCTGTCCACGCTTAAAATCTGGAATATCAATAAAGATATTTTGCCAAAAATAAGCAGCTGCACGTGCTTCATAATTATCGGGGTCGCCAGAGCGGACTTTTCTTGCCCAAGTTTTCATATTCTTAATTGGTACCTCTCTCTTATGGAGTAGAGCGGCTTGATTTAATATTTTTGCAGTAATTGTCTGCTGCCATAATTTTTTCTTTAGAGGAATAGATGCTTTAATTTGAGAAATAAATTTTTCGGTTTGCAATGTGTTACCATCAAGATTTAAGAATAAACCATTTGGATGATATTTTTTATCGGAAGTAACCACAGCTGCATTGTTTTCTAGCAAGGAAGCAAGCAAAGAATGAGAAATTGTAATTTGAGGGTTTTCGAGAATTAAAATACCAATATCTTCAATAGGTACTGAGGAAGTTCTTGATTCTTCCTCAGTACTTTTATTAGGCTGAGTAATAATTAGCTGACTATCCTTTTTGCTTAAATATGCTGGATTGCTAATACATATTGTACGTTTAATCATTCTTCACCAACTTTAACTATTTTGCCTAAATGATTAATACGAACTTTTATGATACCTTCTAGATTATTTAATGATTTTATTGGATGGTAAGTTATACCTTTCAAGATAGTTTTCTTGTCAACATTCGTTTCTAAATGATGTCTAAAAACGAAATCCCTTATAGCATTATTGCCATATACAACCTTTGATAGAGTTTGAACTCTAAAAAGATGAGGTGAAATAATGTCTGAGTTGGTTGAATTAAATAAATCAATTTCATCTGGATTAAAATCAAATGAAGGGAAAACAAAATATTCATTTTGTTTCATCGTAAATAAAAAATCCCAACCATTTTTATTTTTGTCAACAAGTGGTAAACCATTATTAGCACGCTGCACAGCTTCATAAAAAGAAACTACATCATCTTGCAAATTGCCTTCTTCATCTCTATAAATTGCAACGTGATGATTATTACTTGTGCTTACAAAATCGACAGGTTGAGTATTTCCATTCTTGTCAAGTATAAGATTACCGCTGTGGTCCTTCTTATTATGCAAAGCTTGCGCATTACTTACACCCGTAATAGTAACACGTTTAATAGAAAACCCTTTATCTTCATTAAACCAAATTGGGTTTTCATCAAGATTTACAAAAGCCTTTTTAGGTTCACCACCAAATTCATCAAGACGGTTTTGCAAGATACGACGTACACCAACATCAATAACTTTCTCTAACTTTAAGTCAGGAGAAACTTCCTTGCGAATTGTAAATTGACTGCTCTGCGAAACAAGTTTTACTTTTTCTGGTAATACGATTTTGTTGTTTAAATCAATATAAATTGGATTTTTGCTTGGTGCGTTATCTCCACCAAAAGCAACTTTAGGATCACCACCAAACTGAGCAAGTCTAATTAGCAGAGCTTCGCGAAATTGTTGTTTAGCAACAAGTTTGATTTTAGGTAAATCAAATTTAACACCTACTTTTTCTTCCTTTGTTTCGTATTGTTTAATTTGCCCATAGACAGTTTCGTTATGTAATTGACCACGAGGAGTAAGTTCAATATGCTCTTTGTAATTGTCTCTACCTTTTATTTTAATTTTATTCTTGTTTCTAGTTACTACTTTATTTTTTGCCTTAAATGAAATTAAGATACTTTCAATATGTTTTTTAGCATCTTCTCTAAATTCTTTTAATGGCATTGGAGGAATAAAAAGTAATTTATTTTTATCATCACGATATAGATATTTTTGTTCAATACCATACACTTCATGATACTTTTCATGTCTTTTATTTCCGCGTGCCTTTAAGTTGTTAAGATATTGAACATGGCTATAAGAAGTAAAAGCGACAGTAAGTGCATCCATAGCATGATGACGATGGTCGTTTCTTTTTGACCAATCAACAATAATTTTTTCCTGTTGACCATTTTTACCTTGAATAGTATTAACGAGACCAAGCATTTCATATTTAGGTAAATTTATTTCTTTCATGACATTGATTAATTGCCAATCTTCTCTTAAACGACTTGTGATGCTACCAGTGGTAGTATTGACACGCCTGACAACTTCTTCTAGCATTTGTTTAGCTTTTTTTGCAATGTACTGACTATTACGTAAATCTCTATCAATAAAACCCTCTGGTATATCTGCTGATTTCATTTTAAGTTTATTGTATTTAGCTTTATTAATATTGCCATTTTTGTACAGTCTTTCAATGCGGGATAGATATTGGTTAAAATCTGATTCATTCAATTTATTTTTTAGATAGTCATATGCTGTGTCATTACCTTTTTCAATATTTATTTCTCTTTTTGTTAAAGTTTTATTTGAGAATGAATCATCAAAGAGTTTAGCTTGTGGAATTATATGCTCAATATCAAATTCTTTTGAAAATACTTTTTCTTTTGGGATATATGTATTTGTATATAATGTTTTATAGCCATTATTTTCTAACTCTTTCCAAAGTTTATATCGGATAATATCATTTCTTGTTACTTTGTTAATGCAAAAATCTGACTGTAAAAGTTTTTTAATAACTTCATTTTCAGCAGTTGATGTTCTAATGCCATCAGTCATTTTCTTTCTTTCGTCGGCACTTTTTTTCAATTCACGGGCAAGTTCAATTCTTATTTCATCAGGTTTGCCTAGTGTTTCATCCTCAATAATTGCATTTATTACATTCACCATTTGGTTTAAAATTTTTTCCACAACTGGATTGCGAAGTGAGTTCTTAGGAAGAAGTTCTAGTTTATCCTTTAACACACGATTTGCTAGTTGCTCCCTATTAAGTGAATTTGAATGGTTATAGCCTGCTAAAGTGCAAGCAGCATCGTAAGAATTACCTTCTCTAAGATCCGGCAATATTTTACGGATAGCTCTAGAGGATAGATTGCCGTAATCATCTTGTAAACTTATATTTGCAATTAGTTTGGCATATTCTTTATTAAAGCCAAATTTCTGTTCAATAATTTCAATAAGTTTTTTATCATCTTCAATTGAGTAAAGTAAATGCCAAAGTTGCATTATTGGCTGCTTATCAAAATCATTTCCATCTATTTCGGAATTAAAAAACAGAATTTCAGTTGAGATGTTTAGCTTCTGAAATTTAGATTTAATAGTCTCTATTATTTCAGATACTTCCAATTTGCTAAAGTCTAAATCAACTCCCTCCAATTCTAATATTTTTTGATATGCATTAAATAACTCCACATTAGTTTTGTTACCCTCAACACTTTCATAATTTATTTCAAAATCCTTAGGATTATCAACAATAATTTTAAGAAAATCATTAGCACTAAGTTTGTGAACAATATTAAGCCGTTCAAAAGCTTGCAATTTCATTTCATCGGAAAGGCTTCCATACTCACCAGTTGTTTTGTCAGTGAGCCTTATGTTATTTAATATTTGCCATATTTTGAATTCTTGAAACAATGGAGAGCTTCTAGAAATTACTTTAGGACCAATTATTCTTTTTTTTAACTTATTCTCTACTTTATCAAAGTATTCTTCTTCTTTAGACTCAAATTCGCAGAAACTAAGTAATCCTTTTTGAGATTTTAATTTACGTTGATAAAAAATAATAACATCACGAATTTCAGATTTTAATGCTTCGGTAAGTTCTGGGTGAAATTGTTTTTGTGTTTCCCAAATTGTATTAAATTCATCAAGATAGTCCTGGCGATAGAAAACTTGATTTTTTAAACGAGAATGTTTGTTTTTTTCAAGCTGAGAATAAAGATATTCGCCGACAGTTTGTTTATTAAAAAACAGCTCTTTGCTTCTATCGCTGATTGCCCCTAAATAACCACTTGATGAATAAATATTGTTGTTAATTTCAGCAATAACATAAGCAAGTTCTTCTTTTGAAAGCTGTTTGTTAATCCCTTCGCTACGCAATTTATATGAATGCAATTTTACTTCATCACGTTTCCCTTTGTTCTCAAAGGTAAAAATACCATATTTACCCAGGAATATTTTAGATGTAGCTTGTTTCCCTTTATTTTTCAATTGTTCAAAAAATTTATTGGTTAGTATATCAGGGTAAAATTGTAGATGATAATCCCAAATTTTTTGCAATTCGTTTTGCAAATCGGAACGATAAAAATCAGGAATGTATTTTTTCCCATTTGTTAAAAGTTGGAAAACAATTTGACCAGGTGTATAGTTATTTGCATAAAGTTCTTTTGCAATAGCCATTCCATCAATTGCAATTCCTTCATCTTCGGTTTTTGCTTTTCGGCTACTTTTATATCCACGTTTTTTATTTATCATTAAGAATACTTTAGCAAGTTCATCTTTGCTAATTTGTTCTTGTGCAGCTTTAGCCCTTAACTTATATGTATCAAAAGTAGATTGCTTTCCTTCTTCGTTTAATAGTGTAAAATTTGAAATTATGTTTTGAGTTTTTAATATTTTGATTAGTGCATTACGTCTTAATTGAAAACGATTGAGATTACGTCGTGCACCTCTTTTGAGGGTTCTGTCAGCATTGATTGAAGTAGCTTTGCCTTTTAAGAAATCACCAACCTCATCGGTTGTAATTGGGATTACTCTAACTCCTAATTTTATTATTTCAGATTTTTCATTTTCGTTTTCAGCTTCATTAACCATTGCCCAACCAATAGAAGTTGTGCCCAAATCAAGCCCTAAAATTTTTTTCATTTTTTCCTCAATTTTATTAGAATAATTTATATATTGCACTAACAATTAGAAGCAATTCACAATAAGGATTATTCCGTTGTGAAAACATTTGAAGCGGCGAGAGTCGCTTTTTTTTATTATTAACAAAATTCTAATTTTAAGTGCCTACCATATTTTTCATTAATGATTTTCAAAATAAATAAGATACAGAAAACTTTCAATTTCTTTGGTAATATCGGTTTGTTAAAATAGTAGATAAATTTTATAAAAGATGAGAATGTTTTTAAATCTTTTATTCAAATATCCACTCCGCTCATTTCATAATCAACAGTTATTCTCACATTCCACCTCCAATTAATTTATAATTTATTAATCCTATACATATTAGGATAATTTCTATTTATTATTTTAACTTTTTTACAATGTTACTTTCTATTAACGATTTCATTTGACTAATTGCAATTTCGTTCAATTTTTTAAGTCTAATATTTTGTGGTAAAGCTTGTTCTATTAGGATGGAGTTTATGCTTTCCAAATTACTTAATACAACTAATTGTTCTAACGTGGAGTAATCCCTAACATTCCCTTCTATACCATTATTTTGATTCCGCCATTCCTTAGCTGTAATACCAAACAAAGCCACATTTAGTAAATCCGCCTCAGAAGCATAAATGTAATTTTCTTGTTCTTTAGTAATTTTAGCTGGTACAAGAAATTCCTTAACAGCATTAGTATGAATTTTGTAATTAACTTTTGCAAGCGTTCTTTGCAAATTCCACTCAAGTGATTTGGTTTTACCTTCTTCCTCTTTAAGTCGTTGAAATTCTTTAAGTAAATAGAGTTTGAATTCCGCACTTATCCATGCAGCAAATTCAAAAGCAATATCTTGATGAGCAAAAGTACCCCCATATCTACCTGATTTAGAAATTATTCCAATAGCATTAGTTTTTTCAATCCACCTTTGAGGTGTTAAAGAAAAACTATTTAATCCTGCGTTATTTCTAAACCCATCGAATTCGATGGAATTAAAATTGGAATTGTGTAAAATTTCCCAAAGCCCAATAAATTCTATTGAATTTCTGTTTCTTATCCAATTTTGGATAATGTAATCAGATCTGTTGGCATCTTTCGATTTTGCCATATCCGTTAATGAGATGTATTCAATATGCTCCTTAGTAAACATTGATACATCTTTTCCTTTTACAATCATTTTTCTGATATTCATTTTTTCCCCTAATGGAAGTACTCCATTTAAATTATCAAAATAGTACTCTAATTTTCACTAAAAAGTAGTATTCCATTTCACAACCGATTAATAATTTGTTGTTTATTTATTACCAGTAATAATTTATTAATAATATTATTAAATGAAAGATGAGCTGTATATTTAGCCAATGCTGTCAACTTAAAGAAATATTTTTATTGAATGTCATCCCCGTCCCGACTTGTCGGGATTATCGGGAATCTTTTCTCTTAAAAAGATTCCGTGTAAGAGCTTCACGGAATGACAAAAGCTTAAGTTGACAGCATTGATATTTAGCTCACCCTCCATTTTTGAAATTAACTAACTACTGCTATCTATCAATAATTTGTCGGGCGTTTTTGAACCCGTTGTAAAACTGTTCATTTACCATTTTAAGAACACTGGCAAGTTTATCCAACTTACTATAGAGAATATCATCAGCTTGGATAAATAAATCCTTAAAGGTGGAAGTAGTTTGCTTACTTTCAGCAAATGCAGCACCTTTAATACCCATAGCTTCGGCAAACTCATCGGCGTTTGTTTTAATAGCTTCAATATCCGCTTCGGCAATTCCATAATCGGCAAGTTCAGTAATTAAATTTTTAGCAGTATTATAGATTGCATAACCTTTTTCGAGCAATTCGTTATCCCTAAGACCTTGTTTCAAATCGCTTTCTGTGTAATCAGTAGCTTGTTTAATTTCGTTATTACCAGTAATAACAGCATAAATATTTAACCCGCTAATAACTTTAAGCAAAAACGAAAGCAACTCATTTCTTTCCTTTTGCTTATCCATTGTTTTTCCAGAACTAATATGTTCTCTAATAGCTTCCATTTCCACTATCTCCTTTATCTTTGCCTCAAACGATAGTGTAATGTTTTCAAAAGCTGGAATTGTGTCCAAAACTGATTGATTTGCCCTTAAATAAGCAGCAACAGAATTGTACATGTTCAGTTTGTTTGATTGACTGTTAGTCATTGCATCCTCCATTTGTTATTTATAAATTGCCCATCCCTCAGTTGGAATCGACATTATGGCTTGTTTTTTGCCATTATTTCAAAAATTTAGTCGATATATGTTTTTTCTCCCAATATTTAATTTTTCATGCCATAATATTATTTTTTGCATCATTATTTGAATTGAATAACCCATTATTGAGCATGATAGCGCCATTATTTAATTTTTTAGCTCATTATATTATTTTTTATTCCATTCTATTAATTAACTTCCTAATTATTGAAATTGCTGATACCATTATTTTATTTTTTCAGAACAACATTTTATTAATGTGATTAAAAATAGATTCTTTTTTTATATAGCTTCGCCACCTAACTCCCATTAGCAATGTTGTCAACTTAAGCGCTTTGTCATTCCGTGATGTTCTTACACGGAATCTTTTTAATCTAAAAGATTCCCGATAATCCCGACAAGTCGGGACAGGAATGACGCTCTGCGAAAATATTACCTTAAGTTGACAGCATTACTCCCATTAGGGTAAAAAAATCAATTTCATTTTCACATTATTTATTCGTGTTAATTTGCATCTGCTAAACCAAAACCAAGACTGTTTTGCGAGCCAAATCCACATTCATAACCAATTTTAATTAGTTCAATGTCACCAACAAGAGTAAATGGAATTTCATTTGCTTTAATATTTGTAACAATTCCACCCTTTTTGGTAACAGTAATAAGCTTAGTAACTTTTTTATTTGCAGCCAGACGTTTATCAATGTAATTAGTATCCCAACTAAATTTTATACCATTACCTTGATAATCCTTATTATGAACTAATTTGTATTTGTTAATTAAATTTTGATTAAACACTCTATTTATTTCGTTTATATCATCATAATATCTAAAATAATGTGGAATTAGTTTACCGTTTGATTCTTTTTTGGTAGCAATAACAAGAGGAGAAAGAAGTGTAAATTTTGAAGTATTTGAAAAAATAGGAGCTGGAAGAGATTCCACTTGCTCAATAACAAATTTGCTGTTTATGTTGTTATAATTAATTTCAATAAATTGATTTTCAAAAGTGCCAATAATAAAATTTTGAATAAAAGTATCTATTAAAGGGGACGAGATAAATAAGCTTACATTTTCACTTTTAAGATAAAATCTATTATTGTTAATTTCGGGTATTTTGTTGAACCTTAATGCAAATGAAAATAATTTATATGATTTACCTTTTTCTTGAAATCCAATTTCATGAAGGAATTCTGAAAAAGCTGGTGAACCAAATTGTAGCAACTTATAAATTGTTGCAGATAGCGGATAGTTATAGTTGAGTGGTAATTGTTTATTGCCCACAATCTTTAATGTTAATTTAAGCCTCAATTTTGTAGCCTCATTTAATAGCCTTTATCCCCTTCTAATGAATTATTCTATAGTATCTTTATGGTAGTTCCTTAATAATCTTACTAAATAATTAAACTAAAAATATTTATTACAAATTTATAAATTTTATTGTTCAAAAATCCATTTTCTTTGGATATTCGAACCCAATAAGTCTTCCACAATTAACTTCCACATTCCGCCATGATTCAATATTTAATTCTAAGCTGGCAATTGAACAAGTTGGCATATTCTCAATCACTTTATCACCCAGTAGATTAGCCAAAACAGTAAAACCTGGATTATGACCAAACATTAATACAGTTTCATATTTATTATCAATTTTACTTATAATGTTTAATAGCACTTGAGTTGTAGCATCATAAATTGAATTATTAATTTCTATATCATCTGTAGAGTAGTTTAGGTGCGAGGAAAATATTTTAGCTGTTTTTAATGCTCTTCGCGCACTGCTTGAAATAACTATATTGGGAATTACATTTTTCGATTTCAAAATTTCTGCCATTTGGGGAGCATCTTGTTTGCCACGGTCACTTAAAGGTCTATCAAAATCTGACAGTAAATGGTCTTCCCAGCTTGACTTTGCGTGCCTTATCAAATAAAGTTTTTTCATATTAAAAATTCCAAAATATTTGTATTATAAATAAAAAATAAAGTATTTTTATTTTCAAAATATAGGTAATAATTTAACTTTTCACATTTAATAAATAAAAGGATTATGGAAATATTTGAACAATCTGGAGTTATTCCATTTAGAAAGCATAATGGAGCTATTGAAGTTCTAATTATCTCAACTCGCAAAGGTAACTGGACAATCCCCAAAGGTATCATTGAATATAACCACACACCGCAAGAATCGGCACTTAAAGAATGTATTGAAGAAGCTGGCGTTTGGGGTGTTGTGGACGAACCTAAAGTAGGCACTTTCAAATACAAAAAATGGGGCGGTATTTGCAAGGTTAAAGTTTATAAAATGAAGGTAACAAAAGTTTTATCCAAATGGGAAGAAGATGATTTTAGAGAACGACTTTGGATACCTTTATCTGAAGTTTCTAAATCAATAAAAAATAAAAAATTAAGTGAAATAATTTTAACTTCTTTTGAAAAGGAATTAAAGTTTCTGAAAAGGAAAGATATTGATTGATAAAATTAAAGTAATTGTTTTTGATCTTGGTAATGTTTTAATTTACTTTGACTATAGTAGAATAAATAAAGCCTTAAATAAAATAGATAATGGTCTTGGTGATAGATTCATAAAAATATATTATGAAAATTACCAAGTTCATAAACAGTATGAAAAATGGGAATTGAATAATGACGAATTTCTTAAAATAATGTTGGAATGGTGCGAAAATAAAATAGATGCAGAAACTTTCAAACATATTTATGCTGATTTATTTACAGAAAACTTTAAGACCATTGCTTTGCTTTCTAAATTAAAAGAAAATTATCAACTAGTTCTTCTTTCAAATACTAATTTTATTCACCAAAAATATGGTTGGGAGAAATACAGTTTCCTCAAATATTTTGATAAGCTTATATTGTCTCACGAAGTTGGAGCAATAAAACCAGAAGAGAAAATATATAAAGCAGTTGAAAACTTTACTAATCAGCTTCCAGAATGTCACCTATTTATTGACGATATTGCAGAGTATGTGTATGGCGCAAGAAGCTGTGGATGGAAAGGAATTCAGTTTGTTACAAACGAAAAGCTTTTATCCGATTTAAAATCGCATAATATTTTAACTTAATTAGGAAAATTTTTAATGGAAAATATTTTAAACTCATGGTACTTTGGTACAATTATAGTACCCATATTAATTATTCTTGCCAAAATTATTGATGTATCACTAGGAACGCTAAGAATAATATTGGTCTCCAAAGGCTCAAAATCTTTAGCACCATTGCTTGGTTTCTTTGAAGTTTTAGTTTGGATTATTGCAATTGGGCAGGTAATGCAAAATTTGAACAATCCAGTTAATTATGTTGCTTATGCTCTTGGATTTGCATTAGGAAATTATTTTGGAATATTACTTGAAGGCAAACTTGCGTTAGGGCAAGTAATTGTTAGAGTAATTTCAAAAAGAGATGCTAGTGAGTTAATTAAGGTTTTAAAAACCGCTAAATATGGTATTACAATTGTTGATGCTATCGGTTCAACTGGTCCCGTTCATATGATTTTTACTGTTATTAAAAGATCTCAAGTTGGCAAGGTTGTAAATATTATTAAGGAATATAACCCAAGAGCCTTTTATTCAATAGAAGATATTCGCTATGTATCTGAAACAAATTTTGGTACTATCTTGCCAGAAAAAGGGTCTTGGTTTAGAAGGACACAAAACAAAAAGAAATAAACCAAAACTATGGTCTGCAAGTGTATTGTTTTGGTCACGAATAAACTTCGTTTTGAAAGACCAAATGACAAACTATAAAAACCAAATAATATCCAAATTTCAAGTTCTAATATCCAAACTTTTTTCTTTTTTATGCATGATTCATTCATAAATAATACATCTGTCCAAAATAAAAACATACAAAAATAAACTCCCATAATTTACACCTCAAAAGGATTGTTTTTATAATAATATGACTTTTCCATTTAAATAATTCGGGAGTTTTCTAGTTTTTGAATCGATAAGACAATTGGTTTTTTGATAAAAAAGACAAGATAAATTCATTATATTAATTTTTGTAGTGTGAATAGCAAACTTGTAAATGGCGAAGCTCTCGAATCAGCGATTCGAGCTACAATGTAGGGCGATTCGCCGAATCGCAAGGCCCCGATACTGACAAACTTGTAAAACTGTATTAGAAATAGTCTAAATTACAACAATGTTCTTAAAAAGTAGAAGTGTCTCAAAACTGAAAACATGAATGATCTTGGTTTTGAAAAACCAAATGACAAACCACAAAAACCAAATAATATCCAAATTTCAATTTCTAATATCCAAACTTTTTTATGCATTATTTATTCAAAAGTAATGAGTGTGGGTTTGGTTATTAGTTTTTGCTATTTGTTTGAAATTTATTTTTTGATGTTTGTTATTTATTATAACATTTTTTGTCTCACTAATATAGGCATAGAGGGGGTGCGCATAAGTGGAAAGATTTAACTCCTGCTTAGAAATTACTCTTTAATCCAATCATTCCAAGTATTTTCTTCAACTCCAATAGTTATTTTATTTCCATTACGAACAATTGGGGTTTTTACTAATTGAGAGTCATTTAATAATTCATCTTCAATATTAAACACCATAAATTGCAAACCACGTTTTTTATATTGTTTACTGTCTTTGTCAATAATATCATCCAATTCAAAAACTCGACAGATGTTTTCAAGCTCACCTTTGCTTAAACCTTTTTCATCCAAATCTTTAAAGTGAAAATTGATTCTTCTTTCTTTAAAAAAGCGCTGAGCCTTTTTTGTGCCGTTGCATTTTTTAGTGCCAATAATTTGAATGTTCATATAAACTCAATAAATAATTTTAAATCCTTCACCATGAATATTAATAATTTCAATTGAATTATCCTCCTTTAAAAGTCCCCTTAATTTGCTAATGTAAACATCCATGCTTCTGGAATTAAAGTAGCTATCCGATTTCCATATTTTTCGCAAAGCTTCAGATCTAGAAACGACTTCTCCTTTTCTACTTATGAGTAAAGCTAATAATTGAGTTTCCTTTGAAGTCAATTTATGGAGGGAATTATTTACTGCTAATGTTTGCTTCGAAATATCATATTTATATTTGCCAATTGTAATTATTTCATTATAATTTTCCTTTTTGATACTGCGTTTTAATATTACTGCTATTCTCAAAAAGAGTTCTTCCATGCTAAATGGTTTTGTAATATAATCATCAGCTCCAATTTTAAAACCTTCAATTTTATCAACTTGCAATGATTTTGCAGTTAGAAATATCAAAGGTATTTCTTCATCAATTTTTCTGATTTCACGCGCAAGAGTAAAACCATCTTTTCGGGGCATCATTATATCTAAAATAATTAAATCATACCCATCATTATTGAACGCCTTTCCACCCTCAATGCCATCAACTGCAAGCTTAACTTTATAATCTTTTATTTCAAGGAATTCTTTAATTAAACTTCCTAAGTTTGGATCGTCTTCAACTAAAAGTATTTTTATTATTTCATTCATATGGCAAATATATTTTAAATGTTGTTCCAAACCCCAATTTACTTAAAACTTCTATTTTCCCTTTATGTGCTTCAACTATTTTTTTTACATAACTGAGGCCAATACCATAGCCTTTAACATCATGAATATTACCAGAGTGAACACGAAAGAAAGTATCAAATATCTTTTGCTGATTTGTTTTGCTAATTCCTATGCCTTTATCAGATACATTTATTTGTATGCCATTCTTGTTAGAAATTACATCAACAATTATTTCTTTACTGTCACTTGAGTATTTATAAGCATTATCAAATAGATTAGTAACGACATTTGCAAAATGAAATTTATCAACACTTACAAAAGAATAATCTTTGGAAACTATATTTATACTAATTTTAACTTCCTTGTTGCGCTCCTCAAATTGAGAAATTGTATCGTTAATAATTTCAATGATATTAACTCGTTCTTTTTTCAATTTAATATCACTCTTTTCAAAAGCAGCAGAATTTAAAAGGTTTTCAACAAGTGTATTTAATTTCTTATTCTCTTCATTTATTATTTTGGAATATCGTTGTACAGAATTTTTTTGCTCCAAAAGTTTTGGTTCTTCCAGCGCTTCGGAAGCTAGAGCAATTGAAGCAATTGGGGTTTTAAATTCATGTGTTATATTATTTATTAAATCATTTTTTAATTCGGTTACTTTTTTCTGCTCATAAAACATTTTTACAGTTTTAACAAAAACCCAAATTATTACACTAATAAATGTTAAAGAGAGTGCAAACGTAATCCAAATGGATTTTAAAATTAAAGGGAATCTATTTGGTATTTCAACAACAAGCATAATGGATTTAGAAAAGATATCATTAGGAGATAGTGACGTTTTATATTTTGAGTTAATTAGTTTAGCTTCATCTGCATTTTTATTTATTGATAAAAATTTATTTTCTTTGTTATCATAAATGCCAAAGTTAAATATAGTTTTAATGCCCTTGTTTTTAAGCTCCATGCTAATTGCAGAATCAATTACTTCAAGCTCAATATTTTCGCTAAAGTACTTTTCCTTTTCAAAAGAAAGCATTTCTTCTAATACTTCTTTAACAAGATTACTTTTATTAAAACTGAAGGTATCAACTTTTGCCACAGTATCTAGCTTAGTTGGTTGGGAATCTTTATCAAATTTTACTATTCTTTTAAACACCCTTTCTTTATTCTTCCCCGTCTTTAGGTCAACGGTATCAGTCGATATTTCAATATCCAGATTAATTAGGTCGCCTTCAACTTTTTGCTGAATTGTAGCGTTTGAATTGCTTCCAAAAAACATAATTTTATTTGAATCACCATTATTGGAAGTGCTATCGACCCAAATAATTGTATTTGTGCCCTCGCCAACCTTTTTAAGAAGAATATTTGCAGTTCTATTTTTTTCTATTGAACGAACAGCATCAGCAAGAACATTATTGATTGTAGCATCGAATCTTATTTCTTCAGTATTTATTGTTTTTACACTCCAAAATATTTGCAATGATATCAAACCTACAACAGCTAATGCCATTACAACTATTAATATTTTAATTTTATTTTCTTTCATTAGTATATTTTCTCAATTTGCTAATACAATTTAATTATTCCTAAAAGCCAAATCCTATTTTTAACATTTTTTAACATTATTTAGATATTGTTTAACAATTTTATTCGCCTAAGAATCATATCTTTTGATATAAATTATTCAATCAATCACAGGAGGTTAAATGAAAAAGCTAAATCTAATATTCGCGTTAGTCTTATTTGGGGCTATTTCGGCATTTGCACAAACGGATGAAACAAAAGAGAAATTAGAAAATTTAAAAGGTGATATTGCTAAAATTACAATTGAAACTGAAGATGGCAGTACTGTAATTACTGGTGAAGATGCTGTGGTTCTTTTTAAAAAGATGCTTGCTAAACAAAATATTATGATTAAAAAGCTTAGGCATGGTGACACCAATAAACACAAAAACATGATTTTTTGGAAAGATAAAAATGATAATGGTAATATTAAAATTGATGTTGATGTTGATATAAATGATTCTGATAGCGGAAAAGTTATTATTATCAAAAAGAATATTGATGGTAAAGAATTAATTGAGGAGTATAAGGGCGAAGAAGCTGATAAATTACTTAAAAATCACTCAATGGGAAATGGCAACATGGAATTTCTTTCAGATGATGGAGAACTTCAAATAATTATGGAAATGGATTCTGATGAACTTGATTGGGTTTCCAAAGGAGATTCAGCTGAGGTTATGAAGAAGATTGAAGTGAATATTGAAGATGGTGTTAAAAAAGTAACGGTTACTACAACCGAAAACGGAGAGGAAAAAGTAGAAGTATATGAGGGAGAAAAAGCGGATAACTTTTTAGAGAAAGAACATGGTTATAAAATGATATTTAATTCAATGGACGACAATAAAAAAGTGATTAAAAAGAAAATAATTATTATAGAAGAAGATAAATAGTAATTTCATATAAATACAATTAAATGGGGAAAGGAATTTCCCCATTTAGTCCATCTCCATTCAATTATTCCTCTTTCAACTCCATAATTATTATTCTATTTTTGTTAAAATAAATAAAATTTATACAATGATAGAAATAAAAAATTTATATAAACAATTTGAAGATAATTTTGTTTTACGTGGAGTTGATTTAACAATTAATCAAGGTGAAACTCTCGCCATTATTGGTCCAAGCGGCTGTGGAAAAAGTGTTTTATTAAAACATATTGTTGGATTGTTGCAACCTGATAAAGGCTGTGTTTGTATTGAAGGCAAAAACATAAACGATTTATCATCTGCTGAACTTTACGAAATTCGCAAATTATTTGGCTTTCTGTTTCAAGGAGCAGCTCTGTTTGATTCGATGACAATTGAAGAAAACATAGCGTTGCCATTGGTTGAAAATGATTATAATTATTCGCAAGCAAAGTTAGATGCCATTGTTGCTGAAAAACTTGCGCTTGTCGATTTGCCTGGAATACAAAAGAAAAAGCCTTCCGAACTTTCTGGCGGGATGAAAAAACGAGTTGGGTTGGCGCGTGCTCTAGTTACAAATCCAAAATATATTTTATATGATGAACCAACCACTGGACTTGACCCTATCATGTCAGATTCAATAGATGAGTTAATTGTGCATCTTAACAAGCAAATAAATGTAACCTCAATTGTTGTAACCCATGATATGTTTAGTGTTAAAAATGTTGCCGATAAAGTATCAATGATGCACGAAGGAAAAATTTATTATTCTGGGACTTACAGTGAAATATTAAATAGTAACGATAGCGTAATTAAAAGTTTTGTAAAGAGGACAATTATTTAATGTCTAAATTAAAAGTAAAATATGTTTGTTCAAGCTGCGGTTATGAAACTCTTAAATGGCTTGGCAAATGTCCGGAGTGCAATGAGTGGAATACTTTCTCCGAAGAGTTGGTTGATAACAAAAATTCTTCCCCTGTTTTAACAACAATTTTGAATATTGTTAAACTTGATGAAATTGTGGAAACCGAAGAAAAAAGGATTGAAACAAATATTTCTGAGTTTGATAGAGTGCTTGGTGGCGGATTTATGCAAGGCTCAGTTGTTTTAATTGGTGGAGATCCTGGAATTGGAAAATCAACTCTTGTTATGCAAGCAGCTTCGTCAATAAAAGGAAAGGTTTTGTATGTTAGCGGTGAAGAATCAACTACTCAATTAAATCAGAGAGCAAAAAGGTTGAAGCTGCATACTTCCAATTTATACGTTCTTGCTGTTACAGAAATTGAGCTAATTGAAGCTGCTGTCAATAAAATAAATCCAGATGTTGTAATTATAGATTCAATACAGACAATGCAAAGGGCTGAGTTGGATAATGCTCCAGGCACTGTTACTCAAATACGTGAATCGGCAAATAAAATAATGCAGCTTGCAAAAGGGAAAAATTTTGTTGCCGTTCTTGTTGGTCACATTACAAAAGAAGGTTACATTGCTGGGCCAAAATTACTTGAGCATATGGTTGATGCAGTTTTACAATTTGAAGGCGATAGAAATCACAATTACAGAATTTTGCGTTCGCTAAAAAATCGTTTTGGTGGAACAAATGAGATTGGCATTTTTGAAATGCACGATGATGGTTTAACAGAAGTAAAAAATCCGAGTGAAATTTTCTTAAGTGAGCATTCTGCCGATTCGACAGGCTCTGTAATTACAGCCACAATTGAAGGCAGCCGCCCTGTGTTACTTGAAATACAGGCGCTTGTTACACCATCCAATTATGGAAACCCACAGCGTGTAGCTACTGGCTTTGATTATAAACGATTATCAATTCTACTAGCTGTTTTGGAAAAACGAGTTAAACTTAGATTATCCTCAGCAAATGTTTTTATTAATATTGCAGGTGGATTAAAAATTTATGAACCCGCTGCCGATTTAGCCGTTTGCTGTTCAATTGTATCAAGTTTTAAAGATAAATCGTGCAAAGAAGGTTTTGTAGCAATTGGTGAAGTTGGTCTTGGTGGAGAAATACGCAGCGTTAGTCAAATTGAAAAAAGGATTCAAGAGGCAGAAAAATTAGGGTTTACTTCAATTATAATTCCAAAAACAAATTATAAATCCGTAAAAGGAAAATATTCTATAAACGTACTTCCTGTAAAAAATGTCTTTGACGCTTTAGTTGAGATAATGGGATAACTTACCTTCATCATTTAGCAATTGTTTTGCTTTGCTTATTTCTCTTATCATAATTAAACAAAAAATAAAGTGCAGTAACCCCAGCAATTAAAATTAGAGAAAAAGGCAATAAATTTTTAAACTCAAAATCTGTATTGATAAAAAAGAAATAAATAATTGAAGTTATGAAAAACAAAAAACGGAGGGCGTAATTTATATATAACTTTTTCATATTAATTCCTTATACAAAAATAAGGGTGTCATAAAAGACACCCTTCAAATTTTAATAATTTAATAAATTATTTACCTAAACTCTTTTCAGCTTCAATAGCAACTTCTGCCGAAACTAAAATTCTACCACAAGATTCACAAGTGAAAAGGCGTCTGTTTTGTCTCAATTCAATTTGACGCTGAGAAGGAACAATATTATGGCATCCACTACAAGCAGAACGATTAATTGTTACAATTGCTTTACCTTTTAATGCTTTTCTAATTTTCATATAAACATTATAATCTGGCTTTTTAACTTGTTCAGCAATTTTTTCTCTTTTTTCTCTCAGTATGGTTTCTTGAATTACATTCTCTTTAATTATTTTTTTTAACTCAACTTGATTTTCCTCAAGCACAATTGAATTTTCGTCAACACCAGGAGTAAGTTCTGCAATTTCATTTTTTAGTTTTTCGCCTTTGAGTTCAAATTCCTCATTTTCTGAAGTTAGCCGCTCAATTTCAGATTCTGAATGATCAATCTCTTTAGTTAAAGCATCATATTCCTTATTGTTTCTTACTTTATAAAGTTGTGCTTTAAATTTTTTCAAATTGCTAGTTAGTCTCTCAATTTCTTCTTCATTTTCTTTTCGCTTTTCCAATGATTCAGTTCGAGAATTCTCCTTTTCATCAATTTGGTCTTGAATTTCTTTAATTTTAGCATTCAAGCCGTTTACCCTCAATGGAAGGTCTCCACGCAACTCTTCTAATTCATCCAACTCGTCATCAACAATTTGTAGCGAGAAGAGTGTAACCAATCGGTTTACCATTTATTTCTCCTAATTAATAATAAAACTTTACTGGGTTAGTTGACCCATTATATTTAAAAACTTTAATAGTTGCATTTTCGTTTTTAATAAACTTATCTAATATTTTTTTTATTTGATTTAAGACAGGAACTTCTGTTTCGTAATGTCCAGCATCAATAAGCATAATTCTATTTTCAGCATCTTGGAAGGAATGAAACTTTACATCCGCAGTTATAAAAGCATCAGCATTTTGAGCAATTGCATTTTCAATTAAATCGGAACATGAACCTCCACAAACAGCCACTTTTTCTATTTTTGAGCTGTTGCCAAGAGTGAATTTTAATCCATTTGTCTGTAAATGCTTTGTAACATGTGCCAGAAATTCATTTGGCGTCATTTTAAATTCCAAGTTACCAATAGCGCCAGCTCCATAATTAACATTTTTATTTTTCAATACAAAAATATCAAATGCAGGTTCTTCATAGGGATGCACTAATTTCATAGCGGTAACTACCGAATTTAATTCCCACGAATTTACTAAAACTTCAACTCTAACTTCATTTACAACTTCAAATTTATTTGCTTTACCAATTGTTGGATTTGAAATTATAGAACCTTCAAAAGTACCTTCAACATTACTCCTTGAGCTACATTTTGAGTATTCACCAATAATTCCACCACCAGCATTAAAAATTGCATTAACAACAGCTTCACTACTTTTTTCTGGAGTATAAACAACTAATTTATATTGATTGCTTTCTTGAGGTACCAAGAAATTTATGTTTTTTAATTTTAGCCTACTTGCAAGTTCAAAACTAACTCCACCTTTTGTATAGTCCAAATTTGTATGGGCGGAATAAAGTGTGATGTTATTTTTAATGAGGGTTTTAATTATTTGGGATTTTTTACTTGTATCAAAATTGAGTTTACTGATTGGATTGAAAATGAATGGATGGTGAGTAATTATTAAGTTACACTTTTTTTTGATGGCTTGCTGCAGTACCTTTTCATCCACGTCAAGTGCTAAAAGTACATTAGCCACTTCATCTTTTGGATTTCCCACCTGCAAGCCAACGTTATCTTTAATCCAAGCAACACCAGGTGGTGTCCAATTTTCAAAATGTTTTATCACATAATTTATTTTCATACTATCCAAAAAAAATGCACCTCTAAATTTGGAGGTGCATTTTTGAATTCTTATTTCAACTCAGTTGTTTTATGAATTGATCCTAAAAGCTTTATTATATATTTATTTCTTATTCTCATATATTTCGTACCCTAATTTAATATTAATAAAGAATATTTTCAAGACTGTAATAAAAAAAAGAAATTATTGTAACTTAGCAACAGCTTTTTTTATTCTACTAATTCCTTCTACTAAATTTTCCATTGATGTTGCATAAGCTATTCTAATAAATTCCTCAGCTCCAAAAACAGAACCAGGCACAGTTGCCACTTGCCCCTCTGAAATTAAATACATTGCTAAATCAAAAGATCCTTTTATTTTAGTTCCATTATAGCTTTTTCCAAAGAAAGAAGAAAAATCTGGGAAAAGATAAAACGCACCTTTTGCATTAGCTGTTTTAACTCCTGGAATTTCATTAAGTGCATTATATAGAAACTCTCTTCTTTCGGCAAATATTTTACGCATTTCCTCAACATCTTCTTGAGGACCTGTAATTGCCTCAAGAGCAGCATATTGCGAAATAGAACATGGATTTGAAGTCATCTGACTTTGTAATTTGCCCATTCCACTAATTAATTCTTTATCAGCAGCAGTAAACCCTATTCTCCAACCTGTCATAGAATATGCTTTTGAAACACCATCGATAAGGATTGTTTTCTTTTTCAATTCTGGACTTAAAGAAGGAAAACTTACAAATTCAAAATCATCATAAACTAATCGGGAATAAATTTCGTCACTAATTACATATAAATCATTTTCCAGCACTATTTTTCCAATCTCTTCTAGCTCCGATTTTGAATAAACGGAACCAGTTGGGTTTGATGGATTGCATAAAATTATTGCTCTAGTTTTATCCGTAATTGCAGCTTTTAATTGTAGGGGGGTAATTTTAAAATCATTTTCGCTTGTTGTGTCAATATAAACAGGAATACCATCAACAATTTCTACTAATGCAGGATAAGTAACCCAGTATGGTGCAGGAATAATAACCTCTTCTCCTTTTTCAATTATTGTCTGTAGAGTGTTATATAATGAATGTTTCGCACCATTAGAAATAATAATTTCATTAGCAGCATATTTCACTCCAGAAAATTTTTCAATCCACAAACCAACTGCTTCACGCAAGGGAACAATTCCACTAGCTAAAGTATAACCAGTATGACCTTTATCCATAGCTACAATAGCAGCATCTTTAATTCGCTGTGGGGTTGGAAAATCTGGCTCACCTACTGATAAATCAATTACATTTATTCCTTGTGCTTTAAGCTCTTTTGCTTTGCCAGATATTTGCATTGTTCCTGAAAATTCCATTGTATTTACTTTTGCTGATATGTGCATAACTTCCTCAAATTATTTGTATGGCAAAATTAGTATTTCGAAAAATTCTATGAAAGAGAAAATTGAATATTACTCAATTTTCTTTTGTTTTATTCCATATTTATGAAACTTTATACAGTTTTATCATATGCAGAAATAACTATTATCTATTACTTTAGTGTATTAAATTGTGATTTATAACACATAATATTTTTTTTCTTATTTGATTAAATCTTAAATTACTATTATTTTACAATCAACATATCAAATCAAT
>Ga0180007_10002321_pt1 | contig 22956 bp, 17 predicted proteins | sample MM_PC_MetaG_FD_121122 | JGI IMG/M metagenome (GOLD analysis project Ga0180007, IMG submission 121122) | Groundwater microbial communities from the Aspo Hard Rock Laboratory (HRL) deep subsurface site, Sweden - MM_PC_MetaG | ecosystem: Environmental > Aquatic > Deep subsurface > Groundwater... | reverse complement strand
GGTCGGCCGTGATCATGATCAGGTCGCCGGGCTTCACGAGGGCCAAGAGCCGCGGCAGGAAGGCGTCGAACTCCATGAGGGCCTCGCCGTAGCCGCGCCAGTTGTTGCGGTGGCCGTAGAGCATGTCGAAGTCGACGAGATTGACGAACAGCAGGCCCTCCTCGAAGGTGTCCCACAACTCGAGGGTCTTGTGCATGCCCTCGGCGTTGTTCTCGGTCTTGTGGCTCTTCGAGATGCCCCTGCCGTTGAAGATGTCGTAGATCTTGCCGACCCCCACGACCGGGAGACCCGCATCGACGATGGCATTGAGGATCGTGGGCTGCGAGGGATCCATCGAGAAGTCCTTGCGCCGCGAGGTGCGCGAGAACGAGCCCGGGGCGCCCACGAAGGGACGGGCGATGACCCGGCCGATGCGGTAGCGGTCGCCCAGCTGGCGCGCCAGCCTGCAAACCCGGTACTGCTCCTCGATGGGCACGATCTCCTCGTGCGCGGCCAACTGGATCACGCTGTCGGCGCTGGTGTAGAGGATGATCGAGCCGGTGTCGAGGTGCTCCACGCCCAGCTCGTCGATGATGTTGGTGCCGGAGGCCGCCTTGTTCCCGATGAAGGTGTGGCCGGTGAGCTTCTCCAACTGATCGACGATCTCCTTCGGGAAGCCGTCGGGGTACGTGGAGAAGGCCTCCGTCAGGATCAGTCCGGCCATCTCCCAGTGCCCGACGGTGGTGTCCTTGCCGTGGGCGGCCGGGCGCATGGTGCCCCAGCACGCACGCGGCGCAGACGCCGGCGGATGCTGCGGCATCGGATGGACGTTGGCCAGCCCCCAGGCGGCCAGGTTAGGCAGCGAGAACGGCATCTGGTATTCGGCGAAGGTCTCCGCGATGTGACCCAGGGTGTCTGCGCCCAGGTCGCCGTAGTCTGCCGCATCGATCGCGGCGCCGACTCCGACGCTGTCCATGACGATTACGAGTGCTCTTTTTTTCATGATATCACCACGTGAACGTCGGGAAGGAGAGCGCGAAGGCGCGGATGTCCGCGGCGAGCTTCCCGGTCACGGCGGGATCCTTCCAGGGGTTGTCGTCCTTCTCGATCTTGCCGGTCTTCATGTTCGAGATGGCCAGGTGGATGAAGTCGGCGACCGCGGCCATGTGGTTCTCCTTCATGCCCCGCGTGGTCAGGCACGGCGTGCCCATCCGGATGCCGTCCGGGAACAGCGGTTTCTGGCGGTCCGACGCGTTGGGCACGGTGTTGAAGTTGAGCACGATGCCGACATCCTCGAGGAGCTCCGCGACGCGCTTGCCGGGCAGGCTGGCGGACTTGCGCACGTCCACGAGCAGCAGGTGGTTGTCGGTGCCTCCGGAGGACACGTGGTAACCCTTCTCCATCAGGTGGGCAGCCAGCGCCTGGGCGTTCTTGACGACCTGGGCGGAATAGGAGCGGAAGCCGTCGGACTCGGCCTCGTGCAGCGCCACGGCCAGGGAGGCGATCGTCGCGAAGTGAGGTCCGCCCTGGAGCCCCGGGAACACGGCCTTGTCGATGGCCTCGGCGTGCTCGGGCTTCTGGGAGAGGATGATCGCGCCCCGGGGTCCACGCAGCGTCTTGTGCGTGGTGAACGTCACGACGTCGATGTGCGGGAACGGGCTCGGATGGGCACCGCCGGCGATCAGCCCCGCGATGTGGGAGACGTCGGCGAGGCTGATCGCGCCGACCTCGCGGGCGATGGCCCCGAACGCGGCGAAGTCGATGGTGCGCGGATAGGCGGTGTAGCCGCAGACGAGCACGTTGGGCTTGAACTCGATGGCCATCCTGCGGATCTCGTCGTAGTCGAGCACGTCGTTTTCGTTGCAGCCATAGTGCATGATCTCGAACCACTGGCCGGTGACCGACACGGGACTGCCGTGGGTCAGGTGGCCGCCGTGATCGAGGCGCATGGCCATGATGCGGCCTTCAAACGGCTTCAAAAACGCAGTGTACACGCCGAGGTTGGCCGGCGCCCCGGACAGGGCCTGCACGTTGGCGTGGGGATAGCCGAACAACCGGCAGGCCCGCTCGATGGCGAGCAGCTCGATGGCGTCGGTGTTCTTCTGCCCCTGATAATACCGGCGACCGGCGTAGCCTTCGCCGTACTTGTTCGAGAGCGTGGAAGCCAGCGCCGCGCGCACGGCCGGGCTCGCGTAGTTTTCCGAAGGAATCATGCGCAGGACCGCAGTCTGACGCTCGTCTTCGTTCTGAAGAATCGCGGCGGCCTTCGGATCGCAGGCCTCGACGAGGGAAGTGATGGTTTTTTCGATCATAATGGATTGTTCCTCCTTCATTGCGTGAAGTAACAGAAAACAACCCCCTTCGTAAAGCTGAACTTGAAAGGCACAAAAACCACCCGTTGTGCAACGTGCGTTATTTTTCTCTTGAAAATGCTTTTTTCCAGTGCTATGTCCCGTTTCACAGGGGATAACAGACGTTATTACCCGGGGCACTCAGTTTCGACACATGGAGGTATACATGCGCAAACACTGGTTCATCCTGCTCATCATCGGCCTGTTCGGTTGTGACAATGACAATTCCCCAACCAACACCAACAATTTAAATAATGTTAATAATATCAACAACGTTAATAATATCAACAACAACAATCTCAACAACACCAACAATCTCAACAACGTAAACAATCTCAATAACACCAACAATCTCAACAACACCAACAACACGACCCCCGTGTGTGGGGATGGCGTCCTCGGGGGAGCCGAGGCCTGCGACGGCGACGACCTCGGCGAAGCGACCTGCCTGACCATCGACGGCGGTTTCCAGGGGGGCACCCTCGCCTGCTCTGCGAGCTGTCTATACGACACGTCCGGCTGCACCGGCTGCGTGGTCACCCCGTCTCCGCTGACCCTCGAGAAGGTGACCGTGGCCGACGACCTGGCCGGCCCCGCGTTCGTCACCGTGGCCGACATGAACGGGGACGGCAGGCTCGACCTGGTCGTATCTTCCTTCGGCACGATCTCCGGTATCACCATGCCCAACGGAACCCTGAAGATCTACACCCAGGGTGCCGACGTCCGGACCTGGGAGCTCGACTCGACCGTGTTCGACGAGTCCGCGGGCATCAAATTCCCCAACCGCACCACCGTCCACGATCTGGATGGAGACGGGGACCTCGACATCATCCTGCCGGCGGGCTTCCTCGCCTGCACCATGGGCGGCATGGGCTCGGCCTGCGGCGGCCTGATGTGGTTTGAAAACGCCGGCGGCCAGTGGGTCCGCCACGACCTCGTCGACACCGGATCGGCGCTGTTCTATCACGGCGCCGCCCTGACCGACGTCGACGGCGACGGCCTCCTCGACCTGGTCACCACCGGTGAGGAGAAGGCCGGCTTCGTGGGCTCGGACCGCGCCGTCTCCCAGTGGTTCAGGGGTGAGGACACCGCCGGGCGTTTCAGCACCACCCCGCTGGAGATCGGCGACGGCATGGGCAGCTTCCCCCGCATGTTCGACGTCGATGACGACGGCGATCTGGACATCGTCAGCGCCGAATACTTCGTCGCCGGTGGCGCCGTGGCCTGGTTCGAGCGCGAGGCGGCCCCTGACGCCCAGAATCCCGCCGGGACCTGGAACCGGCACGTGATCAACACCGACGTCGGCCCCTCCATCGAGGCCCTCATGGTGGACGATCTCTATGGCGACGGCGCACGACGCCTGGTCGTCTCCAACCACTCCAACACCACTGCCAATGCCGGGGACCCGGAGTCCGCCATCTACGTGTTCGATCTTCCGGAGAACGGACAGGATGCCCTGTGGAACAAGACGAAGATCAGTTGCGGCATCGTCTCTCGGGCGGGAAGCATGTTCGCCCCGCAGGCCGCGCCGGGCATCTTCGCGGTGGGCGACATCGACGGTGACGGTGACCTCGACGTGCTGGCCTCCGGTGACGGCGACGACCATCTATACTGGCTCGAGCAGGTCACCGCGGGCACCTTCGCCACCCATGCCATCGAGGAGGGTTTCGGCCAGGCCGGCGGGACCTATGTCATTGATCTCGACGGCGACGGCCACAACGAGTTGACCGCGACCTCGTACGAGAACAACGTGCTCAATGTGTACATTGTCACCGGTGCCCCCTGATGCGGCTCCGGAAAACCCGATTCCCGGAAACCCGATCGTGAAAAGTTTTTACAAACAGTAAAAAAAAGTGGAATTCTTTCCGGGTTGAGGGTACTTCTTGAGTTTCGTTCCGGTGGATGATTCCCGGTGGAGCCACCGGATGAACGCCTGATCCTCCCCGATCGGGAAGAAACGAAGATGAGGACATGCTGACGCTGACGCGCAAGCCCGGTCAGGAAATCATCGTGGGCGACAACATCCGGATCATCGTCAAGGAGGTCCGCGGACACCAGGTCCGAATCGGCATCTGCGCCCCGGCCGGCGTGCTGATCAACCGGGGGGAGGTCCTTACCGAGGCCGAGGCCGCCTCTCCGGGACTCCTGCCCGGGATCACGGTTCCCCAGTTGCCCGGACTGCCGCTGACCCCGGTCGCCCGGCGGCGCATCGTCGATGCGGTGTCCCAGCCAGACGTTCTGGCCGCCGGCCCGCCCCGGCTTTCCCGCTCTACTCGCCGCCCGCCCCAGTTAGTGTGAAATTTATCTCAATAAAACTCTTTCTCCTACTTGACGAACGCGGGCGTATTGGTATGTTCACCCAGCCCGCCGGGACCCAGGTCCCCGTCGGGTGTGCATTTTCCCCGGTTTTTCCGGGCTTTCGTTTGGAGTACGCATGTCCAAGGATGACCAGATTGAGCTTGAAGGCGAAGTCACCGAGGTTCTGGCCGGCGGTCAGTTCCGCGTGAAAACCGATAACGGGCTGTTGGTGCTGGCGCATCTGGCCGGAAAAATGCGCAGATACCGCATCCGCGTCGTGCTCGGAGATCGCGTGACGGTCGCCGTGTCTCCCTACGATCCCACCCGGGGTCGTGTCATCTATCGTCCCCGCTAAGGAAACCCCGGTCCACTGTGTGTGACCGATTCTCATAGGAGGATTATATGCAGGAACTTCATGGCAATCCGTTCGGAACCCACCGCGTGCTCGAGCCCGTCGGCGTCCTGCCGCAGCCTGCGCTGCGCATCGACAACGACCTGACCAAGTTGTACGACAACGAGATCCTGTGCGACGTCAAGACCCTCAACGTGGACAGCGCGTCGTTCACCCAGATCAAGGATGAAGCCGGCGGCGACATCGAAAAGATCAAGGAGATCATGTTCGGCATCGTGGGTCGCTTCGGCAAGCACAAGAACCCCGTGACCGGCTCGGGCGGCATGTTCATCGGCACCGTCCGCCGCATCGGCTCGGCGCTCAAGGGCAAGATCGATCTCAACGAGGGCGACCGCATCGCGTCGCTGGTCTCCCTGAGCCTGACGCCCCTGAAGATCGAGGAGATCCTGCAGGTACACAAGAACATCGACCAGGTCGACATCCGCGGCCAGGCCGTGCTGTTCGAGTCCGGCATATGGGCCAAGCTGCCCGATGACATGGACGACAAGCTCGCGCTGGCCGTGCTCGACGTCGCCGGCGCCCCCGCCCAGACCGCCAGGCTGGTGCGTCCCGGACAGCGCGTCCTGATCATCGGCGCCTCGGGCAAGAGCGGCCTGCTGTGCGCCTACGTCGCCAAGAAGTACGCCGGCGTCACCGGTCAGATCATCGGCACGACGACCTCCGACAGCGGCCTCGAGTGGCTCAAGACGGTCCCCTTCATCGACGACGCCTTCAAGGTCGACGCCACCGACGCGGTCACCACCTACGAAAAAGTCAAGGAAATCACGAAGGGCCACATGGCCGACGTCGTCATCTCCTGCGTGTCCCGCCCCGACTGCGAGATGGGCGCGATCCTGCCCTGCCGCGAAGACGGCACCGTCTACTTCTTCAGCATGGCCACCTCGTTCACCAAGGCCGCCCTGGGCGCCGAAGGCGTGGGCAAGGACGTCACGATGCTCATCGGCAACGGCTACACCCGGGACCACGCCAAGATCGCCCTGGAGTTCGTCCGCGAGAGCGCCTACATCCGCGAGACCTACGAAAAGAAGTACATCGGCAAGTAACCGCTGAGCCAAAAAGTCCTTCCAGATCAAGCACTTTCCCCTTCGGTGAAATAATAATATTTCAACCTTCACGTAAAGATGTTTCACGCCCTGCCCTCCGCGGCGGTCTCCTTTTTCAAGGAAGAATGGCCGCTGACAGCGCCCGCGAAGGATTGTAAGATGCGGACCCACGGGAGATGTCTGCAGAATGGACCATGAGACGGCCGCGTTGGAATTGATTTCAAAAAACTCATCGCCGCCGGACTGCCGAACTCGTCCATCGATGATCGGTGGGCGACCATGAACCGGCAAGGAACCCTGTGGCTGCTGGCGACGGCGGTCATTCTATGGGTGATCCCTCCGGCAACTGCTGACGCCAGTCCCGACGGCGGCGCCGGCTGTGGCGGCTATGATGACATGATCGCCATTGTCGGCTTCGTCCTGTTTATCGGAACCGGCTTCATCTTCGGCCTGATCGACGAGCGAAAACGGAAAAGGCTCGACGCCGAAATGAAGGTCACGGTCCCTGAAGAAACGGTGCCCGAGGCCTTCATCGACGCCCAGGTCGAGGCGCTGCAGCAGGAGGATCCCGGCTTCTCCCGCATCGCCATGCTCGACTTTGTGTACGGGCTCTGGCAGGAGACCCTGCACCAGATGGGCCAGCCCGGGCTTGACCGGTTGCGGCCCTTCTACTCCCCGGAGATGATGAGGTTGCTGCGGGAGGATTCGCCTATGTCGGCCGGCAGCCGCATCAGCAACGTGGTGGTCCGCGGCATCCGTTTGGTGAAACTCGTCCGTTTGGAGGGGGAGCCGCCCCGGGAGGACCTGCCGGGGGAGACACCCGCCCGCATGCGCGCGCTCATCCATCTCGACACGAGCTGGCGGCTGAAGTCACAGGGCGAACCAGCCACCTACCACGGCCAGCTCGTGACAGTGGAGTTCGAGCGCCCCGTCGGCGTGCGCAGCCGCCCCCCCGGGCCCTTCGCCGTGACGTGCCAGGCCTGCGGTGCGCCCATGCCCCACGAGCGCCTCGGGGAGAGTTGTGACCATTGCGGGCAGGGCTACGGATCCGACCTTTTCAACTGGCGGTGCACGGAGATCCTGCGCGTCACCGACGACGCCCCCTGGCTGGCCGCCGAGATCGTATACAGGCCGGTGGTGGATCCCGGCTTCACCCTGCCGGCGCGCTTCTCCCCGTCGCTCGCAAAACGTCTGGCAGAGCTAGAGCGCGAGGAGCCGGACTTCCGTCGGCAGTTGCGGGCACGGACGATCGAGGTCTTCGACGGGCTGTTCACTTGCTGGAACAACGATGACACAGAGGGCATGCGGCCGCTGGTCGGGGAGCGCCTGCTGGGCACCTACCAATACCGGCTCGGGGGCTACCGGCTGCGGGGGCAGAAGAACCGGATGGCAGACCTGCAGATCCTGTCAATGGAGTTGAGCCGGATCGAGCGGGACCGCCACCTTGACTCAGTGACGGTTCGGCTGAGGGCGTCCTGCCTGGAAACCACAGCAATAATCTCCACGGGCAAACTCGTGGGAGGTTCGGACCGGCATCCACACCGGTTCTGTGAATACTGGACCTTCACGCGCCAGCGGGAAGCGCCGGCCGCGCCCCCGGCATCCTGTCCCAAATGCGGTGCCGGCCTGGGACCGGTCGAAGAAGCCTCGTGTCCCCACTGCGGGAGCCGGTTGTACGCTGTGTCCGGACAGTGGGAGCTCGCCTTCAGCGAGCAGGCAGACTCCTACCTGCAGGGGCAGCCCCGGGTGCCCGGAGACGGCTCGTCCTGGCGCCGGCTGTAGGGCCCCGATGATTTTCATGCCAATGAATTCCTACAACACGCCAGGCTCCAACAACTCATGGACCAACACGGTGGATCTTGAGGTGAATGCTTCAGGCCCAGAGCTTTCCATCAGTCCTTGCAGGGGTCGTCCCTGGAGAGATCCCGGAGGGCCGGTTCCTGCTTCTGCAGACGTTCCACGGCCTCTCCGGCGAGGCTCTTCCACGTCTTCTTCGGTGACATGACGAGCAGGGACGTGGAGCCCCGGCAGGTGGTGCGACGATTGGCGGGGGCGTCCGGATCGGTGTCGGAGAAGGACTCCTCCTCCCTGGACTGGATGGCCAGGTACCAGGTGCCACCAGCGCCTTTGAACCAGTCGAACCCAGCGGACCGGGCTTCGTGATGGCCGGCCTCGGCGCTGTCCCAGTCAGCGGTGAACTTCTGGTAGAACACGATGCGGCGATCCCCGATCTTGAACAGTTGGGCCCGTTCCACCTTGTCGGTGAACTCTCCGCCGAACTCCTCCGAGCATGGGATGCGGGTCTTGATGGTGTAATGTACCAGCAGGGCCGAGGTGGCAGGGAAATCAGGGCTGAAATCGAAGCGGTGGTCCGTGCCGGCGAAGAGCTCAGCAGGGATCGACGCCAGGACCAGCTCCGACCCCGCCTGCTTGATGGCGAGGGCCTGCTCGCAGTCCTCCTCGCACATCTGCGCCCCCTTGCGGCATAAAAGCACAAAGGCGCCGTGGAGATGGGACCCGGAACGGATTTCGACGACCCGTGCCTGGGCCTCCAGCGGGAGGTCGAGATCCTTGTCTTCATCGATTCCGGGAAAGTACTCCGGCAACAGCGGGATCACGTTCTTCTGGGCCTTGTTGGCCGCCTCCAGCACCTCCATGATATCGCAGTCATGGAGAGCCTATCATGGGTCCCTGCTCCTGTTTTCAAAAAAAATCACCTCGTCGGCGGGGTCCGGAATCAGGTTCGGGAGCCGAAAAATGCGGTTGCAGGAAAATGGGGGACCGGGTAATTTTAGGTCATTCAACTGATCGCGGCTCCACGCTTTTCCAGTTTAAGTGAAAAATTCCAGTGCAGGGGCTAAGGTTGGAAAACATGTGAAACAGAGGAGTGGCAAGATCTTGTCCTGAGGAAAACCCATGGCACATTGCGAAAGCACACATTCATGACAAAAAAAACTAAAATGGAGATAGAGCAAGAACAGCGCAGTGAACGCAAAAAAACGATCATTTCTATTGTCATATTTTTATCAAGTGTGCCCTTTCTGGTTACTGGCATTTTGCTGCTCACGACTTCGCCAGACTGGACGGAGACCCAGGGCACCCTTGTGGAGTGGCGCCAGGGAGGTGCATCGGGAAAAACCATCAGAACATATGCTGTATACATCAAGTATACTTATCAGGCGCCCGATGGCGTTACCGTCGACTCCCACTGGTGTCGTCCGAAGATGATGTCCGGATTTCGCTCAGATACGACTCGAAATCAGTACATGGCCAACCTCAAAAAGGGCAGCCATTTAAATATTTGGTACAATCCCAAAAACAGCAGGGAGTCTACCTGCGATTTATCCGTCGTTTCGAAGTATCCGGTGTTGGGTTACATATTTGTAGGATTGTTTGTACTGATTTCGATTATTGGATTGATCTTTTTCCTGTCAGAGAAAAAGAAACCTCAAATGTGAAAAACTGATCCCGGAGCGCACTCATCAGTTTGGCGGCTACGCCCGGGCCAGCTCCCAGATCTCGACGCGCTCCCGGGTCCGGCGATGTCCTCCGTCGGGGGTTTTGACGGGTTCGACCCGGCGGGCCAGCTTCTGGACCAGGCGCAGGCGCCCGCGCTCCAGCTCGGCCAGGATCGGGTGGGGCACATCGGGCTGCACCAGCTCGAGGATGTTGGAGAAAACCAGCACTAAACGTCCGGTCGCGGTGAGGCGGGCACAGGCCTGGTCGAAGAAGCGCTCGAAGAGTCCGTCGGTGAAGACCAGGGCTTCGTCGAGCAGCCCTTGGGCTTGGCCACGGATCCAGGGAGGATTGAAGACGATCAGTTCCGCAGGCTCGGGATCGTCGCCGAGCAGGTCGCCGCAGAACAGGTCGATGGGCGGCGGCGGGACCAACCGGTCCAGCTCCCGCGAGACGCTCTCGACGGCGTTGGGGTTGATGTCGGTGGCCAGCACGCGGGCGAAACCGGCGCGGCAGAGCATCAGCGCCAGCACGCCGCAGCCGGTGCCCACGTCTATGGCCCGGTGGCGCGGCCCCTTGTACTGATGCAGCCAGGTACCGAACAACTCCAGGTGGGAGACGCGGGTCGGCACGTAGGTACCGTAGAAGGGATAGAGGCTGTGTCCGAGGACCTTCAGGTGCACGCCCTCCCGGTAGCGGTTCCAGGCACCGAACAACTCCTGCACCTGCGCAAAGGGCAGCACGAAGGAGGAACGCTCGGGATAGAGCTCCTTCAAAAAGCCGATGGGGCGGGCGTCGGCCAGGGCCAGCCGGTGTTCCTCGATGGGCGCCAGCAGCCGCAGGATCGCCTCCCGGTGCATGCGCCGATGCGCCTGGCGAGCCTCGAACGGCGCGTCGTGGGGCGGCGGACGCAGCAACAGGTCCAGCCGGGCCAGGATCGCCTCCCCCGTGGTGTACAGGTCGGCGACGATCAGCATCTCCCCGTCGCGCAGCCGTGCCGCAGCCGCCTGCGGGGGCGCGGAGCGGTCCACGGATTTTGCGGTGTGATGCAGGATGGGCTCGGGGCGGTGGAGTTTTCGGTTCATCATTCTGACTCCGGCCGGCAGTATCCGCATTTCGGCGGACAAGTCCAAGTGGAATCGGAAGCGACCCTCTTCAACAGATTTCACAGCCGCACGGAGCCCCCTCGGGATCGTAGCGGCAAGCCCCGACTGTTGCAGGACCCGGGAATCCAGCCATCTCTGCTTCGGAATCCACAATATTTACCGTGCTTTTCCCCGTGCGACCACGGCCCTCAAGAATCCGCATTTTCCCTTGGACAAACCCTTCGGCTCATGGTTATTGTCCGAGGAAAGTTCCCCGCTCCGGGGAACGGGCAGCCCGGGCACCGGGCCACATCTGGAGGATGGAATGATTTCGCAGATCGAAGAGACCTATTCGACCAGCATCCGGAACATGAAGCGCTCGGTCATCCGTGAACTTCTGAAGCTCACGTCGCAACCGGACATCATCTCTTTCGCCGGCGGGCTTCCTTCACCGGAGTCCTTTCCCGTCCAGGAACTCAAGCAGGTCATGATGGAGATGATGGACACCGAGGCCGCCGAGGTGCTGCAGTACGGCACCACCGAGGGCGACATCGAGCTGCGCCGGCATCTGGTGGAGAAGCTCTACAACGCCCGGGAGAACATGCCCATCACGATCAACAACCTCGTCATCACCACCGCCTCCCAGCAGGCGCTGGATCTGATCGGCAAAATCTTCATCGATCCCGGTGACGAGGTCATCTGCGGCGCCCCCACCTACCTGGGCGGCATCAACGCCTTCGCCGCCTATGGCGCCAGGTTCCGCACGGTCGAGCTTGACTCCGAAGGCATGCGTTCGGACCGCCTGGTCCAACTGCTCGACACCATGAAGAAAGCCGGACGCCGACCCAAGTTCCTGTACTGCGTGCCCGACTTCCAGAACCCCACCGGCATCACCATGAGCCATGAACGTCGCCGGCAGATCATCGAGATCGCAGCTCAACATAACCTGCTCATCATCGAGGACAGCCCCTACCGCGAGCTGCGCTTCGAAGGCGAGAACCCCCCCACCATCTACTCCATGGCCAAGCCCGGCAACGTCGTGCTGCTGGGGACGGTCTCCAAGATCCTGTGCCCGTCCTTCCGCATCGGCTGGGTCGTGGGCTGTGAAGAGCTTGTCGACAAGATCGTCGTCGCCAAGCAGGCCGCAGATCTGTGCACGTCGCTGTTCACGCAGCGCATCGCCGCGCGCTACATGCAGAAGGGCTACATGGTCCCCCGCATCAACAAGACCGTCGCACTGTACCGCGAGAAGCGCGACGCCATGGTCAACGCCTTCGAGGAATACATGCCCCCCGGCGTGACCTGGGTCAAGCCCACCGGTGGCCTGTTCCTGTTCCTGACGGTGCCAGAGTCCATCGACTGCCAGGAGATGTTCCCCAAGGCCATCGCCGAAAAAGTCGCCTATGTCATCGGCTCGGCCTTCTATCCCGACGGCTCCGGACACAACACCATGCGACTGAACTTCTCGTTCAGTTCCAAGGATCAGATCGTCGAAGGCGTCCGTCGCCTCGCCAAGGTCATTAAATCCGAGTTGTAAATCAAATAGTTCTTCCCCATTTTCCAGTTTCACTGTAATTTTACACTCTCATGACGCTTTTTCGACGTATTACTGGAAAAACGCTTTTCGTATCAGTAAAATCCGCAGATGTCGGAGGTGAGAACGTGCGAAAACGACCCGCCCCGTTGAGTCCCGGCTCCCCGCCCTATGAAATCATCGCCCCCATGGGAGTCTCCCCCCAGCAACTGATCACACCTGATGGTCCCGAAGTCCTGATGCTGCTTTCGGGCAGGATGCACATGCAGGTGCCGACAGAAAACCACAGCATGGAAATGAAATACGGTCGGCCGGTGGTGGTGGAGAAGCCTTATTGTGTATTTTGCCCACATGGTCCCGGTACCGGCCGCGCCCTGCGAATCTCCGTTCCCTCCGCCGCCGGTCCGCAGACCGACGCGCCGAGCTCCCGTCGCAAACCGGCCCTGCACTGATGTCCATGCGGGTGTTGTTCAACGCGGACTATCCCCTCTCCGGGGACCGGACCCTTCTTTTTTATCCACCAACGGAGACCACGCTCAATGACGCGGTGGCCACCACCTCGCATCTGGTTGCGTCCATGTCCCGACCTTCGGAGAAGGCGTTCCCGACGCTGGCGGTCTTCACGCTGAGCGAGCCTGCGGTCTCCCTCGGACGCTTCCAGCATCCGACGGTGGCCCTGAACACCGGGGCCGGCCTGCCCGCTCCGGTGGTGCGACGCCTGACCGGTGGACCGGCCGCCTGGATGGGCACAGGCTCGGTCTACCTTTCGCTGATCATCCCCAACTGGCCACTGTGGTTCCCGTCCGGGGGCCTGCGCGGCCTTCCCAAACTGCTCAACGACATGATCCTGGGCGCCCTCCGCAAGGACGGCTTCTCCCTTTCCATGTCGGCAGCGGACTCGGTCACCAAGCGCGGGTTCGAGGTCGGGCGCATGGGCTTCGATGTCGTCGACTCCACGGCGCTGCTGGAGCTCCAACTGGGCACCCGGGAGAGCATCGCCCTGCCCACGGAGTTGTGCGGCTATCCGGCGCTCTCCGAGGACGCCTTCCCTCGGCGGTCCCGCATCCTCGCAGAGCTGCTGGAGACCCGCGAGCTGCCGTCCTTTCCGCCCAGCTTCGCCCGCGCCATCGGAGAGGCCCTGTTTCATGAAAAATTCGAGATCCGCGACAGTGTCTTCACCTGGCTGGAGAAGACCCGGATCGACGGTCTCAAGCCGCGGTTCCTCGAAGCCGAGGTGCTTCCGGCCTCCGCCGGCTCCGAACTGATGTCCCGACCCCACGAGGACTACATCGGATTCGTGCACGCCCAGGTGACCTTCAACGCCCAGATGCAGTTCTCCTCCGTGCGCATCTTCGGCGACTTCATCGCGGACTCCTCCGGCATCGCCGAGCTCGAAACCCGCCTTCGCTGGACCGAGATCAACAAGCGCAACGTCGCCCTCATCATCGACGAGGTCCTGGGCGCGCCCGGACACATCATCCTGGGCCTCAAGCGCCTCGGCAGCGTACTCGAAGCCATCATGGACGCCGCATCCCGCCATGACCACTGGGACGTGATGAACAACTAAGCTCATTTTGCAAATAATGCTTGGGTCGGAATTCCCCGTCCGACTGCCGTTTTCCCGCTTTTCAGCTTGAAAATCCCGGGCGGTTCGTTCTAGAGAGGACTCATCCGGGAGCGACCCGGCAAAGGAGCGATCCGATGATTCACGAAGCCCTGTCCAATCCCAGCAGCATCGTGGTGGTGGGCGCCTCCAACGACGTCACCAAACCCGGCGGCAAGGTCCTGAAGAACCTCCTCGACGGGGACTTTGACGGCCCCCTGTACGGCATCAATCCCAAAGAGACGCAGGTGCAGGGCGTGGCCTGCTACGCCTCCCCGGCCGAGCTGCCCGCGCCCGTGGACCTCGCCATCGTGTCGATCCCGGCGCCCCACGTGGCCCGCGCGGTCGAGGACTTGATCCTGAAGGCCGGCTGCCGGGCCTTCATCGTGCTGTCGGCGGGCTTCAAGGAAATGGGGCCGCAGGGAGAGGTCCTGCAGGACGGGCTCGTGGAGCTCGTCAACCGCCACGGCGCCTGCATGATCGGCCCCAACTGCATGGGCGTGCTGACCACGAGGTACCGCGGCACGTTCGCCGGCCCGATTCCGAACCTGAACCCAGCCGGCGTCGACTTTGCCAGCGGGTCGGGCGCCACGGCCGCCTTCATCATGGAGGCCGGCATGGAGATGGGCCTGTCGTTCTCGTCGATGTTCTCCGTGGGCAACAGCGCCCAGCTCGGCGTGGAGGACATCCTGGCATGGTGGGACGAGACGTTCGACCCCGCCAGGAGCCCGCGCGTGAAGCTCGTGTACATGGAGAAGATCGACCAGCCGGAGAAGTTCCTGCGGCACGCCAGGTCGTTGATCGCCAAGGGCTGCCGCATCGCCGGGATCAAGGCCGGCGCCTCCGAGGCGGGCAACCGCGCTGCGTCGTCACACACCGGCGCGATGGCCAGCTCCGACACCGCCGTCGAGGCACTCTTCCGCAAGGCCGGCGTGCTCCGCTGCCGCGGCCGCGAAGATCTGATGCTCACCGCGGCCGTGTTCCAGCACCCGCCGCTGACCGGCCGCCGTCTCGCCATCGTGACCCACGCCGGCGGCCCCGGTGTGCTGCTCTCGGACTCGCTCTCCAGGGGGGGCTTCTCGGTCCCGCAACTGACCGGTCCGGGGGCCCAGGCGATCCTGGACGGCCTGTTCCCGGGCTCCTCGGTGCAAAACCCCATCGACTTCCTGGCCACGGGGACGGCCGACCAGCTTCGCCACATCCTCGACATGCTCGAGCTTCACTTCGCCGACGAGATCGACGGCGTCGTGGTCATCTTCGGCACGCCGGGCCTGGCCGACGTGACCCCCGTGTATCGTGTGATCCACGAGAAGCAATTGTCGTGCAAAAAGCCGATCTACGCCGTGCTGCCCTCGGTGATGACCGCCCACGATGCGATCCGGGAGTACCAGTCCTGGGGCGGCTGCAACTTCACCGACGAGGTGCTCTTCGGCTACACCCTGAACCGGGCCGCACGAGTGAAGACGTATGAAAAAACCTGCAGCGAGGAACTCCCCGTGGACCGCGCCGCGATCCGTGCCATCGTGGACCGCGCCGCGGACGGCTACCTGGCACCGGACGACGTGGCGGGCCTGCTCGACGCCGCCGGGATCCCCCGCGCAGCCGAGGTCGTGGTGAACTCCACATCCGGGGTCGGGGCCGCCTGCGCCACCTGCGCGTTCCCGCTGGTCATGAAGGTCATCGGACCGGTGCACAAGACCGACGTCGGCGGCGTGGTCCTCAACGTGGGATCGACCGCGGAGGCCGGCGCCGAGTTTGAACGCCTGATGCGCATCCCGCAGGCCACCGGCGTGCTGTTCCAGCCCATGCTGTCGGGCACGGAGTTGTTCATCGGAGCCACCCGCGAGGGCGACTTCGGACACCTGGTGCTGTGCGGCCTGGGTGGCATCTACATCGAGGTGTTCCGTGACGTGTCCGAGGGACTGGCGCCGATCTGCGCAGCCGAGGCCGACGACATGATCCGCCGCCTGCGCTCGTACCCGCTGTTTACGGGCGTGCGCGGCAAGCCCGGCCTGTCCGCTGCCGCCTTCGCGCTGGCGATCCGCCGCGTTTCCGCCTTGTGCCAGGCGGCCCCCGAGATCGCCGAACTGGACGTCAATCCGCTGCTGGCCTCCCCCGAGGGCGCGTTCGCCGTCGATGCCCGCATCCGCCTTGAAAAATAACTGAATAATGGCCGGAGTCAAACGCCCGGAGCCTCGCGGGCCGGACCGCCCGGCTCGCGAAATCAGCGGATCAATTCCATGATTCATGTTGCCAACTCAGGGGGTTCGGAACTACAATGATTCCCGTTTCGCCCATCAAGGGAAACGTACTCTCCCCTGACTTGGATCCGAACCGCAAGGAGTCTCGCATGCGACGTTCCCTTCTTCCGCTCGTGTTGATCGTTTCGCTGTTCTGGCTGACCGGATGCCCCAGCAAGAACCCGACCCCCACCCTGACTTATCCGGTTGCGAAGATGACCCGGACCAACACGGTCCAGATCAACTTCCTGACGTTCTCCCAGGGCAAGACCGACGGAAACATCCATCCCACGACGATCCAGATCAGCCCCAACTCCGACCGCACCCTGAACGTGGGCATCGCCCAGGATCTGTCCGGCGGCCTCGGCGGCCAGTGGCAGGCGGCCGTGTGGATCGCCGCGTTCCAGGCTGCCCAGGCGGTCGGGCGCGACCTCTCCGAGTACGCCATCATGGTGCGCGGTCAGGGCTACATCGACGGCCCGTCGGCCGGCGCCCTGTTCACCGCGGGCATCATGGCCGCGATGACCGGCGTCCCGGTCCGCTCCGACGTCACGATGACCGGCACCGTGAACCCCGACGGCACCGTCGGCCCGGTGGGCGGCATCCCGAACAAGTTTCGCGCCGCGGTCAAAGCCGGAAAGAAGATCCTCGGCTATCCGGTCGGCCAGCGCTACTCGACCGATCTGGCCTCCCAGAAGGTCGTGGACCTGCAGGAGTTCGCCAAGGAGAACGGTGTTCAGGCCGTCGAGATGTACACCATCTTCGACTCCTACAAGCTGCTCACCGGCATGGACGTCCCACGTCCGGAGCCGCTGGCCGCAGCGGACATGGTGATGCCCGAGCCCACCATGAAGTTCCTCAAGGAGCGCTCCCAGAAGTGGAGCGAGCGCTATGAGAGCTTCTCCAAGCGCTTCTATGACGAAAAACTGCAGGACCTGTACGACTCCGCCAAGAAGCTCGAGGTCGCCCGCCTGTACTTCCAGACGGCCTCGGATCTGATCAAGGGCGGCAACTTCCCCACCGCATACGACTATGCGCAGCGGGCCGGCGGCAACGCCTTCACCGCCTACGCCTACGGGCGCTTCGTGGCGCTGGTGATGCAGCAGCGCTTCCGCGATCTGCTCAACGAGGTGTCCAGCATGTTCACCCCGGTGGGCACCAGCCTCGACCAGATGTTCGAGATCTCCAAGAAGTTCAAGCCCAAGACCGTCGGCGAGCTCAACTCGTTCATCTCCGCGCTGGAGCAGTCCGTCAGCGCGCTGGGGTACACCCAGGACGCCGCCAAGAGCGCCGACGCTGCCCGGAATCTCATGGACAACGCCATGGCACTGATGGCCAAGAACGTGCCGATCAACCAGATCAAGACCGAGATCATCAACCAGCTGCTCAACTCCAGCCTGCGCTATGGCATCGCCCTTCTCAAGCTCGAGAAAGCCAAGGACTTCATGGAGCTCAAGGACGGCAACAACGTCCAGTTGACGATCAATCCGGAGCGGCTCGAGGAGGTCGCCAAGACCTACATCGCGGTCGCCCAGGCCAACCTGAACTACATCGACCAGATCTTCATCCCCGACTTCGCGCGCTCCGCCCAGACCGACGAGGACTCGATCCGCAGCCGTCTGATGCGCAACAACAACCACTACCTGGTCGCGATCACCAGCCTGCGCTTTCCGCAGACGATCATGAAGGAGAAGTGGGGTGAGAAGGCTCCCGAGACCTTCTTTGCGCAGATCGCGGGCAGCATGGGCAGCTACTACAGTTCCTCGATGTTCCTGATGCATCACTACAGCCTTGGCGTGCGCAAGGAGGAGGGCGGCGTCGAGAGCGTGAAGATGGAGAAGGCGCTGGTCAACATGCTCGAACACGCCGAGAAGAACGTGCGCATCTACGCCGCGATGGTCCAGAAGACGCTGGGCACCGTGCCCGTTCCGGCCCGTTTCTTCTACTCCGTGGGCATGACCATGAAGAGCGGAGACACCGCCCTCAAGGTCAAGGCGCTTGAGATGTTCTGGCGCGCCTCGATGCAGTGCCAGTTGACCCTTCAACTGGCCAAGAAATAACCATCCCGTTTTCCCCGAACCTTTCCCACCGGAGACGCCATGACCCAGATGCTCGAGAAACTGCGTCAGTTCCTGCGTGAGACGAACCAAACTGCGATCATCATCCCCTCGACCGATCCCCACGGCAGCGAATACCTGCCCGAACACTGGAAATTCCGCACGGCGGTCTCCGGGTTCACCGGTTCGGCCGGAGATCTGCTCGTGACGGCCGATCAGGCCGGCCTATGGACCGACAGCCGCTATTTCCTGCAGGCCGAGAGCGAGCTCGCCGGCAGCGGCATCGAACTGTTCAGGATGGGGCTGCCCGACACACCACCACTGTGGTCGAAACTGATGGACTGGTGTCCGTCCGGCTCCCGGGTCGCCTTCTTCGGCCAGCTGCACGCCTACACCGAGATCGCCCGCCATCAGCCGGTGCTGGCCGAACGCGGCGTGGATCTGCACCCGGTGCCCGAGGATGTGATCGACCGCCTCTGGACGGACCGGCCGGCGTTGTCGAACGCGCCCGCCTTCGTTCATCCTTCCGAGTTCGCCGGTCAGACCGTGGCCGCCAAGCTTCGGCGCCTGCGCGACCTCATGGAAGACGAGCGGGCCGATGCGCACATCGTCACGGCCCTCGATGCGGTCGCCTGGCTGATGAACCTGCGTGGGTCCGACATCGCCTACAATCCTTTAGTGATCGCCTACGCCCTGGTGCTGCGCGACGAGGCGCTGCTGTACGTTCCCGAGGGCAAGCTGCCCGCGACGGTGATCCGTGAACTTGAGGCCTCCGGCGTCGGGATCCGCCCATATGAGGACTTCCTGCCGGATCTGGAAAACCGGTTCACCACCGGCTCCCGGGTCTGGGTGGACGTGGAAGCCTCCTCCTGGGCCGTGGTCGACCGCCTGGGCGGTGCAAGGATCCTGGAGAAGGCGAGCCCCATCACGCTGCTCAAGGCCGTCAAGAACACCGCCGAGCTCGACGGCATGCGCGCGTGCCATGTCCGCGACGGCGTCGCGATGGTGAAGTTCCTCCAATGGATGGACGAGAATGTTCCCTCCGGACGAGTGACCGAGCTGGGCGCGGCACAGCGCCTGCTCGAGTTCCGCCAGGAAAACGAGCGCTTCGTCGGCCTCAGTTTCGAGACAATATCCGCATATGGCCCACATGGTGCCATCGTGCACTACGCCCCCGACGCCGAATCCGATGTGCCCGTGGGAACCGACAGCCTCTATCTGATCGACTCCGGAGGACAGTACCTCGACGGCACCACCGACATCACCCGGACGGTCTCCTTCGGCCGCCCCGGCCCCACCCAGATTGAACACTTCACGCGGGTGCTGGCAGGGCACCTCCAGCTCTCGATCACGTCGTTTCCCCAGGGCACCTCGGGCAAGCAACTCGACACCATCGCACGCATGCCGCTGTGGGAGGCCGGCCTGCAGTACGGCCACGGCACGGGCCATGGCATCGGCGCCTTCCTGGGCGTCCACGAGGGCCCGCACGCCATCTCCTATTACCGCTGCCGGGGCCAGGCGCTGGTGCCGGGCATGATCACCAGCAACGAGCCCGGGCTCTACGTCCAGGGCAGCCACGGCATGCGCATCGAAAACGTGCTGGCCGTGGTCTCCGATCCGGATCACACCCGCGCGGATCTGGCCTTCTTCCGGTTCGACAATCTGACCATGTGCCCGATCGATCGCAAACTGGTTTCGCCAGGACTGCTCACCCCTTCCCAACTGCGGGCGCTCAACGCCTATCACGCGCTCGTACGGACAGTTCTGTTGCCGCACCTCGATGCCGAGTGTGCCCGCTGGCTGACCCTTGCAACCGAACCGGTCGAGAACTGATGCTTGCTTTTGCCGAGTGAATGCAAGTACAATGGCTGCCCCGGAGGTGAGTATGGATAACCGGAGACATTTTCAGCGCAAGGAAGTTCATCTGGCCGTGGAAATCGTCACGCCGGACCACATTTTCACCGGAAGCACCATCGATCTTTCACGCAGCGGCATGGCCGTGGAGATCGACGGCCCCATCTACGACAATGAGGAGGTCCAGATTGGGGTGATCAATGTCGTGGACGGCTTCGAGGACGACTCCATCCCCATCCTGGGGCTGTCTGGAATCGTGGCCTGGGGACGTTTGATGGACTCGGGACGGTTCTCGGCCGGCATCCGCCTGGACCCGCTGGAAGAGGATGAGGAACAGTATCTGGCCTCGCTGCTCGGACAGGGAGTGTAATCCATGACCGTGCGGTTGACCGGCAATGATTTTTTCCAACTGGTGACCAACCTCGCCGCGTCTCCGCCGGAAACGGACCTGATCGAAGCCTTCATCCACGACATCAATCCCCTGCTCGGGGAGGTGCGCCTCGTGCGCGTCGGACCCAACGAACCCCTGCAGGACCACCAGTTCCGCCTCAGCAGCGAACACTTCGAGTTCGACACACTCCAGCTCATGGGGAAGACCTCGCACATCTCCATGGAGATGCAGGTCTACCTGGCCAACGCCACCCACCAGCTTTCGGTGTTGCTGAACCAGCGCGCCGAGATCCACAGGCTCCGCGAGCAGAATCGGATGTTCACGGAAAAGCTGGACTATCAGCGCAAACAACTGGCCAACCTTGAGTCTACCAACCGGGATTTCATGGACGGCATCACCGACATCATCATTTCGGTGGACCGCGTCTTCAACATCACCTCGTGGAATCCCGCCGCAGAGCGGTTCACCGGGGTTGGGCAGGCCCAGGCGCTGAACCACAGCCTCTGGGAGGTCCTGTCGGAGTTCCGCACGCCCGAAATCGAGATGGCCCTGATCGAGACCGAGACCACGCGCCGGCCCAGCTCCTTCCTGCAGTTGATCACCCGCAACCTCAAGGACGTTTATCTGCAGATCACCGTCTATCCCGGATCCGCCGGCTTCTTCCTCTTTGCGCAGGATCAGACCCGCGCCATCGTTCAGGAGCGCGAGAACAAGGCCTTCATGGAGAAGTTGCGGCACGCCCAGAAGCTCGAGAGCCTAGGTGTCCTCGCCGGAGGCATCGCCCACGACTTCAACAACCTGCTGCTGGGCATCCTGGGCAACGTCAGCCTCGCGATGATGGACCTCAAGCCCGACAGCACACCGTACCAGTGCCTGGTGGACATCGAACAGGCGGCCAAGCGCGCCGCGGACCTGTCCTCACAGATGCTCGCCTACTCAGGACGCGGCAAGTTCATCGTGGATCAGGTCGATGCCACGCAGTTAATCCAGGAGATGAGTAACCTGGTCAAGGCCAGCCTTCCCCGCGCGATCAGCATCGAATACGATCTGAATCCCGGCTGCCTGCCCTTCACCGGAGACTCCACCCAGATCCATCAGGCGCTGATGAACGTCATCCTGAACGCGAGTGAATCCATCGAAGGGGAAGGCACGATCCGGATCTCCACTCGACCGGTCGTCCTGACAGTGGAAGATATCTCCGCCTGCTACCTCAGCGAGAACGTGTCCCCGGGGCCGTACACCCAGATCCGGATCGAGGACACCGGCACCGGCATGGACGAGCACACCCTCGCCCGCATCTTCGATCCCTTCTTCTCCACCAAGTTCACAGGCCGCGGCCTCGGGCTGGCCGCCGCGCTCGGCATCGTCCGGGCCCATAACGGAACACTGAATGTGAACTCCACCGTCCACAACGGCACCCGTTTCGAGATGTACTTCCCGGCCGAGGTTCCCGCCGACGAACCGCGCGTCAACGAGACCTCCCGCTTCACCACCACTTGGAACGGGTCCGGCATCGTCCTTTTCGTCGATGACGAGGAGACCGTCCGGAACGTCGGAAAGCGCCTGCTCAAGCGCATGGGCTTCGAGGTCCTGCTCGCCAACGACGGCGTCGAGGCCGTGGAGATGTTTGCCCGATACGGAGAGACCATCGGCCTGGTGATCCTGGACATGACCATGCCGCGGATGGACGGGAAAGAAGCGCTCGAGCAGATCAAGCAGATCCGGCCGGATGTGAAGATCGTGCTGTCCACGGGATACTCCGAGCGTGATGTGGCAACCAACTTCCAGGGGCGCGGCTTCGACGCCTTCATCCAGAAGCCCTACAACTACCGCGAGCTCAAGGACTTGGTCCGGATGGTGCTCGCAAGCACCGATTTCATCAAGTCATGATCGCCCCCTTCTGCGTCACCATCGACTGTGACGGCCTCCACGAACACCACGCCGTATGGGGACTCCCGGCACCGACCGGCATCGAGGCAGGAGCCTTCTATCAACGCTCGCTGGAGGAGGCAGCCTCCTGGCTGCGGAACCGCGGGCTGCCTGCCACGTTCTTCATCACGGGCTCCCGCGTCCATGAAGAGAGCCTCCGTTGCCTGCTCCAGCTCCACGGATCTGGACACGAACTTGGCAACCATACCTGGTCGCATCCGTACGACCTGAGCCACCGCGACGAGGTCAGCGTCCGCGACGAGATCGAACAAAACCACCGCTGGCTCGCCGGCCACGGGGTCCGGTGCGCGGGCTTTCGTGCGCCCGGCTACCACCTGCCCCGGTTGGCGGTTCAGGCTCTGGACGAACTCGGCTACCGCTATTCGTCTTCGCAGATCACGGGATGGGTCTATCCGGCCGCCAAGTGGGCTGCGTCGCTTGCATTGCGCATGAAAGGTCGCACCACGAACACGGTCCGGCACCCCGCAACGGACATGTGGACCCCTCCCGCACCCTATCATCCGGACCCTGCTGGCCCCCATCGACCGGGTAATTCGAGGATCTGGGAGATCCCGATCGCTGCCTCACGTTGGGGACTTCCCACTGTGGGACCGCTGATCCACGCCTGTCCGTTCCCTTTCCTGTTCGACACGCCCGTCTCACGGCCGTGGATGATGAACCTTCACCTGACCGACTTCACCCCCGAGACGCCATCGACCCCCCT
>Ga0180007_10002320_pt1 | contig 22963 bp, 26 predicted proteins | sample MM_PC_MetaG_FD_121122 | JGI IMG/M metagenome (GOLD analysis project Ga0180007, IMG submission 121122) | Groundwater microbial communities from the Aspo Hard Rock Laboratory (HRL) deep subsurface site, Sweden - MM_PC_MetaG | ecosystem: Environmental > Aquatic > Deep subsurface > Groundwater... | reverse complement strand
ATCCAGGCCATAAAAACATAATACGAAAGTTTGAGAACGCGTAGGTAACTTTTTAAATTTTTTCTGCGTGTTAATAAATATATGATGAAACAAAAAATCAAAAGTGGCACCACTAGATCGGCATGTAAAAACAAACGATTAAATTCATATCTCATAACATCGCATTCATTCAACACCTGAAATGTAACTTCCTTGAGTTCTTTGCAACTGTCGTATAAAGGATTGAAATAGCGATTCAAATCACGAAAGGCTAATTCTCCAGTAATTACAAACACAGCCATTAATAAAATTGAAAAGAAAATACTCCAGGCAGAAAGCTTCTCCATTTTTGAAGCTTCTTCTTTCTTTTCCTCCCTGATAACTGGCTGATCAAAAATTGGGACTGGCATATTTAAAAAATTAAAAATTCAAAATCAAAAATTTAAAATTATTGATAAAAACTACCTTAATTTTAGCAATATTATAGTCTAATTCAAAACTAAGAATTTGTCAAGCCCTGTGCCCTTAACATAGCTTTTGGTAAATAATTAATAACATCGCTGGCTATAACAGACCTTTCGCCTAAATCTTTCGTGGCTAAATCCCCTGCTAAACCATGTATATAAACTGCTGTAGCTGTGGACTCAAAAGGCTTAGCTAAATTCTGGCTCACTAAAGTGGCTATCATACCAGTTAAAACATCGCCAGCGCCAGCCGTGGCTAAATGAGGTCCACCAGTTTTATTAATCACTGCCCTACCCCTTTGGTAAGCAATAATGGTGTGGTAGCCTTTAAGAACTATCATCGCGCGCCATAATCTAGCATATTTTTTTGCAACACTCTTTCTATTCTGACTAATCTCTTGAACACTTAAACCGGTCAATCTCGCCATCTCGGCCTCATGAGGTGTTAAAATGGTCAGTACATGGCGACCATTAAGGGATTGCTTAATTTTTTTACTGTCCGCCAAAGCATTTAAACCATCAGCGTCAATCACCAGAGGTTTGTCTAAATTCTTAACAAGCTTAACAATTAACTTTTGCGTTTCTTTATTTCTGGTTAACCCCGGCCCCAGTGCCACCAAATCTTTGTCCGGTGCTGACTTAATTATCTCATTATAAGCCTTAAAAGACAAAGAGCCATCCTTAGTTTGCGGTAAAATCAGATTTAAAACCTCTGGCAAGCTCCGACGGTAAACATTGGCCAAACATTCAGGGTAAGCCACGGTCACCACGCCAACACCAGCTCTCAAAGCCGCTCTGGCACATAAAAGGCCAGCGCCAGACATATTCTTTGAGCCAGCGATGATTAAGATATTACCCAGCTGCTTTTTGTGAACTCCTTTTGCTCTTTTCTTTAAAATTCTTTTAAAATCTAAAAGCTCTTTCATAGTCTTATTATAGCACTAAAGTCAAAAAGTTTAAGTATCCTATTTTCCAGAAATGGTTTCTAAAAAATTAATTATGTAAATGTGTCCGTACAAATAAAAAAACAAGGCCCCAAGTTAAATGAGGCCCTCTTTCTAGTCTCTTTTCTATTCCACTTTCCACCGTGTACTATTTATGAATGTGGCTTCACTAATCGATTTGATCCACCAATCAACTACTTCTTTATTATAGCGTTTTAATACATCTACAATACAATCAGATGCTATTTTTTCCTTACTCGTCGCCTTCCTTCTTGGATCTTTCTCTCCAATAATTTTCCAGCACTCAACATAATCTTCCCAAAATCGCCGAATCTCTTCCGGGTTTTTTATGCCATGAATTGCACCATTTATTAATTGATCATTTAATCGACTTTCAACCAGGTTTGGTTCCTTGGCAATCTGCTTCATTATTTCTTGACATTCTTGTAGATTTTTCCTTATTCCCATTTTTATTTCCTCCATCTTTTTTTATTCATAATTTTTTGTTTAGTCAACCATAATTCTAACCACAATCTTGACTGATGATATTGTAGCCAAAACTATGGCCAACTAAAAGTGATTTAAAAGAGCGATTCTAAAGGGGTATCATAGCGCAAAATCAGAATTTTGTCAAGGGTTAGGTTTGTGGATAAAAACATTCTAACATTCTTAAGAATGTTCCTGTCTAAACAACGTTCGCACGTTCGTGCGAACGTTCCTATATAAAAAACTTGATCTTATTTTCCCTCGGATAAATCCTTTTTAGTCCAGCTTCACCTGCCAGATTTACAACTTGTTTATATTCCTCTTGTGTTATATATCGCGACAATTCTTTGTATTTAAACGCTTTAAAATGCGGTCGGTATTGATCCATGATATTTATAAAAGTATTAGGGGAAATTTCTTTTTTAATAAATTCAAAAATCTTTTTTGAGCCAGCTAAATTATTAGGTAAAACTAAATGTCTAATTAACAATCCTCGTTTTGCGACACCCACTTCATTAACTTCTAAATCCCCCACTTGTTGATACATTTCCTTCAAAGCTTTTTTCATTACTGAAAAATAATTCGGCACCATTGAATATTTTTGAGCCATCTGACTATCAGCGTACTTGGTATCCGGCATATAGATATCAATAATGCCATCCAATAGTTTCAATGATTCCAAACTATCATAAGCATTGGTGTTATAAACCAAGGGAATATACAAACCCTTTTGCACTGCGATTTCCAAACTTTTCAAAATAATTGACACATAAGGTGTCGGCGAAACAAAGTTAATATTATGGCATTTGATTTTTTGCAATTTAATCATCATCTCAGCCAATTCCTCATCGCTCACTTCCCTGCCCCGGCCAAGCTGTGAAATATCATAATTTTGACAATAAACACAAGCCAGATTGCAATGGGTAAAAAATATGGTGCCTGAACCATGCTCACCAACCAAAGGCGTCTCCTCACCAAAATGCGGATTGTAACTGGAAATAATCGGCTTAACACCCACCTTACAGAATCCTTTCTCGCCCTTGAATCTATTGACCCCGCATTTCCTTGGACAAACATGGCACGACTCCATCATGGCAAACGCCTTACGAATTCGCTTTTGCCAATCGTTTGTCGATATATTGAGGTAGGATGGGTATTTCATAGTTTTATTATAACACTATTTAAAAAAACCATTCTCTAAAAAAGAGAATGGTTGCTTTTTTCCTGCCTTTAATCTTAAACTTTTTTCCCTCCCCAGTGACCTTTATAACGGCAGTTCCTTCGACATTTACCGACTGATCTATTAACTTCAGTGGTAATAACATAATAATATGTTCCTTTTGACCTGTCTAATTTGCCACTGGAAAATTCTTCGGTTACGTCATTAAATCTAGCTCCGCAAGAGGGACAATGAGCATTTTCCACCACTCTTCTTGTTTTTTCTGCTTCACGTCGCTTTGTTTCCGAGAAAACCGTATCTATTTCAGGCATTTTTCCTCCTTTAAAATAATAGTGATTATAATATCTTAATCTATAGTTTTATGATTGTCAAGTGATATTTGACAGTTTCAAAGAAACGTGCTAAACTATCCTGTTAAAAGTAAAACTAACAATAGTCCTTGAACAAAATAAAAAGGAGTAATAATGAAACTCATAAAATGGTTAGTAATAATCCTTATCGTCGCTATGGCTATGGCCACAGTTTCACGATATGTTCTCCATTTACCAATTCTAACCTTTGCCCTATCAGCAGTGGCACTTATCCTTCTAAGTAAATTTTTGGGAGACGCCACAGAACACTTTTCACGTTTTGTCGGCGAAAGCTTCGCGGGATTGCTTAATGTAACACTAAGTAACCTCGCGGAGCTGATAATCATCTATGTAGCGGTCAGGGAAAATATGGTTGATCTTGTGCAGGCCGGTATTGTCGGGTCAATGATTGGTAATTTATTATTGGTTATGGGCATGTCAATTTACTTTGGCTGCAAGAAAAATGGAACAATGAGATTCAATCCTGATACGGCCACACTATTTATCGATATGCTCTTTTTGGTAACTGCTGCATTGATATTCCCCACCCTGTTTAGCAAGCATATTCCTGCAAACAGACAGCTCCACTACAGCTACGTGCTGGCACTGATGCTGGTCGGCGTATACGTCTATTTTTACCACCTCTCCCGTACTGACCGCCGATTTAAAGAGATACACGAACAGATAAAAGAAGCAGATAGTCGCTGGACAAAAATCTTTTCATTATCTGTTCTTATCCTCGCAGCAGTCGGTGCCTTCATTATGAGTGAGTTGCTCATCAGCGAAGTGGAATCAGTGGCTAAAGTAGTAAAAATACCTAGAATGTTTATCGGCTTCATCTTGCTACCACTCTTGGGCAATATCGCTGAGCACTTTGTAGCTGTAACAGCAGCTTGGAAAGCCAAGGTTGAGTTAAGTTTAGCCATTTCCGTAGGCTCGGCTGCCCAAGTAGGCATGATTATAGCTCCTTGCGCTGTGCTGTTTGGAATACTTACAGGGAATCCCCTTACTCTTTACTTCGCCACTTTGCCGGTTGGCGCATTGATTATTACATTTTTTGCCGCCTTTATAGTGCTTCGTGATGACAACTGGAATATCAATGAAGGAGTAATGTTATTGGCTCTCTATGCCTCAATCCTCGTGGCCTTCTGGTTCACGAGATAAAATTCTAACTCTACAGCTACTCAAACTTTCGGGCTGTAGAGTTTTTTATTTATTCTCTAGGCAAATATTCAGTAATCCTTTCAATCACACCATCAATATTCTCATAGACATCTAAGTTAGTCACTCTTAAGAAATGGATACCAAAAGACTCAATGTATTTTTGGCGCTGAAGATCATATCTTTCCGCCTGCTTTGTAAAATGAGTCGGTCCGTCAATCTCAATGGCTAACTTAAGTTTCGGGCAGTAGAAATCAATAATGTAGGGGCCAACGCTATACTGACGACGAAACTTGTAGCCATGAAGTTGCCTATTCTTTAAATAAACCCAAAGAATCACCTCAGCCTTAGGCATTGCTTTGCGCAAAGCCTTTCGTTTAACTCTTTCTGATGTCCTATTGAAGATGATAGTCATATAGCACATCCTCCCCTCCCCCAACCTTTCAGGAAATTCCAGCTACGATTTTCTCCCCTCCTTTATAAGGAGGGGGTGTCCGGCGTGGCTGGAGTTCACTGCAAACCTTATCTAGAGGGGTGGTAAAAAAACAAACAAAAAATCCCCTTAAAAATTGGGGAAGATTTGTTGATTTTAGCTTATCGCAATCATTAAAGGATGTCAAATTAAGTTATTCACCCACCAGCCTCAACTGCCTCAATCCTTCCAGCTTTTCTCTTTAAAGCGCTTTTCCTATTTGATTAAATTATTGATATTCCATATTATATTCTAACTCATCCTTATCTAAAAACACTGGCTCCATGCTCTTCCGAAAGCCAATTCTGTCCGGCGCATTCTTATCAGTTTCCCACATGGCGCCTCGAAAAACTGTAAATTCGCCGAATTTATCATTAACTTCGTCAACGGCTTTCTGTACGCGCCCATCCAGTTTTTTTTCTTCAAAAAAAGAAAGCTGGTATGTTTTCGAGTGCAAGGAGCCGACACCGATGCCCAGCATTAAAACTTTTTCACCATTAAAAAATTGCTGAAAAATCCGCATAACTTTTTTGTAAATTAAAAAGCTGTCAAAAATTGATCTGTGTAATTTCATCTGCCGGCCGTCACTGCCGTTATTAACATACCCCCAGTAGGCAAAGATATTATCAGCTTCCAGATTTAACTGCCTTAATCGCCGGCCAGTTTTTTCGCAAAGCTTCATAAAAATCTTTTTAAGGTAATTAATATCATTTGTCTTAACTGGTATACAATAGGAATGGCCGATTGATTTTGGTGTTTGCCGTTCCTGCACACCGCTTATTTCTACGCCATTCAAATTCTGCCACAAATAATAACCGTATTTCCCCAGCGCCTGCATCAAATTAACTACTGGAAAATTTTTTAATTCAATTACACTGCGAACACCTATTTTGTTCAATCGGCGCTCCAGCCTTTTGTTAATGCCCCAGATATCAGTTAATTTCAAATCTTTATAAAATTTATCAAGTTTGTCCAAAGTTAAGACTAATATACTGTCCGGATCAGTAATATCAGACGCCAGCTTGGCTAAAAATCTGGTTGGCGCTAAGCCAACCGAACATCTTAACCACTCGCCCGCTTCATTTTTAATGCGCTTTTGGATTTCAGAAGCTATTTTATAACCGCTGGCAAAATTTTTTGCCCAGCCAGTTAAATCCAAAAATGCTTCATCGATACTGTAGGGCTCGATTTTGTCGGTGTATTCACTTAAGATAGAAAAAATCTGGTTTGTCACAGAACGATACTTAGCTGGATTATTTTGTACCAAAATAACGCCAGGATAAATAGCCTTCCCCTGCCAAACAGCCATACCAGTTTTAATGCCCAGCTTTTTGGCTTCAATCGAAGAAGCAATAATACAGCCATTGTTGGAAAGATAAGCACAAACTCCGACTGGCTTGCCTCTTAAAAAAGGGTTAGCCTGTTGCTCCACGCTGGCGAAGTAAGAGTTCATGTCAATATGAAAAACAATATTCATAATTAAATCCTAAATTCGAAATCCTAAATCCTAAACAATATCAAAATTTAAATGTTCCAAATTCAAAACCTCAATATAGTCACCCAATTATGAATGTTTTGAACATTTGGATTTTGGTCATTGGAATTTGTTTGGGATTTGGAATTTGGTGCTTTGAATTTGTTTCGAATTTCGTGCTTCGTGCTTAGGATTTATTAATTATACTCTTTAATCTCCAAAACCTGCCAAGTTAAGTCATGGGAGTCAAACCGCAGATGAAAGTAATTAGCCTGATCCGAGCAGGCAAAATAATGAACTATTCTGCCCCCTTCACGGCTGGTATAATGTAAATTTACCTTTTGAAGCCTGTATTCATAGCCTCCCAAACGCAAAATTTGGGGTTTTAAACCCGTTTCATCGCATAATACGATAATTTCTACATTCTGGGCTTCCATATACTTAAAAAACAAATAATTTTAGGTTTGTGGATATCCCAGCATTAATTATAACCGAAGAAAAACCGAAGGTCAAGACTAACAAAAACCTCCCAATATAAATGATTAATTGAGAGGTCTTTTTAATTAAAATTTAAAGCGTCTGATAACTACTCTTTTCTTACCTAGGTCAGGCATCACTTCCAATAATTCTCCTGACTGCCAGCCCAGTAGTTTGATTAAATCCTTTGGTAAGGTCAGTGCGTAGCTATACTTTCCTGTTGGAAAAATCTTTCTTGTAATTTTGGGGTTGTACATAAAGTTTAGTTAAATTATAGTCTATAATAAGTCTATACTTAGTCAATACTTAGTCTATAATAAGTATAGACTATGAGAAAAATATTGTCAAGTCCACCCAATTTCTTTGATAAATCAACTTTTTCTTAATTCCAAGTTAATCTTTGAATTCATAATTAGATAATAACTCGAAAAATTGGGCGGGCAAGAACCGTTAAATAATAAAAATAGGGTCCCACTTAAAAGGGACCCTTCTATGACATTAATTACCTAATTTTCTAAGTAATACAGCGCCAATAAGTGCTAAAGCTAGTCCGACTAAAAACATGAAGTTCTCAATAAAACCAGAATTCTTAGATTTTCGATCTTTTCTAGAAGGAGCACGCATCGCATACACAACTAACAAACCACCGAGGATAGCTAACGTTGTATAATCCATAGCTTCCTCCTTTCTCATTAATTATAAAATCAGAATAGCTTATAGCTTTTATTTGGTGCTGTTAAAGAACTATATTATATTATCCACAAGGGATTTATAATAATATCATGCTATTTTAAAATTGTCAAGAAAAAATAGAATACGTTAAATTTCAGAAAAGGACTGAGCTTATAAAAAGTAGAAAAAACCTCGTCTCGCCCCGCATCGGAGCTAAACGACAGGTGCGAGGTCAAATATTTGCTATCTCCTACCTATTTATCCGTTAGTTCTTCTGTTTCTTCCAGATTCCTAAATTTGGCTTTAATCACCCTGACTTTATTTTCCACTTCTTGTAGCTTTTTCTTGAGTTCGCTCGCTAAGGCTAATCCCCTTTCAAATTCCTGCAAACCCTGATCTAAATCAATATTACCTGATTCAAATTTTTCAGTGATTTTCTCCAGTTCATTAAAAGCTTCGGTAAAATTAAATTTCTTTTGCTTAGGTGGCATAGTTTTCAATGTTATTATTCACCACATATCTATTTTTCACGAATTTCACTAATCCATTTTAGCCATAGAGGTAATCTATTCGTGATATTCGTGTAATATCATCCGTGGTGTATATTTTCAAATTAATTAATAGTTGACTCTACCTCTCCCCTCTTCAGTCTTGTGCTTATTCTTTCGCCAGACTGAACCTCATTTTTATCCTTTAATATTTTTTGTGTTCGCAAATTTCTAGTAATGCTGTAACCACGATCCAATGTGGCTTGGGGAGAGAGTGTTTTTAAAACCCTTTCCTCCTCCTGTATCTTGGCTTGCCATTGTTCTATCAGAAAGCCAGCGCCAGATTTTAACCTGACTATTTTTTCTATAATGGCTTTGCCTCGTCCTTCTAATAAACCCAGGAAGTGCTGAAAAAAACCTTTAAAATGAGTGATGGTTATTATCACTTTACTTCGCTGGCTGGCTATCCCCTGCTCCATACGGGATACAGCTGTAGAAATCGCTAGATTTTTAGCGGATATATCCTGCCGCAGTAATTCTTCCAAGTGATCAGCGAGATAAACAACTTCACCGATAATTTCCCGCTTATCAGGAACAACACGCTCCGCGGCATTGGAAGGCGTGGAGGCGCGCTGGTCAGCCACCAAATCAGTGATTGTCCAATCGCGCTCATGGCCAACCCCGCAAACCACCGGGATTTTGGAAGCGAAAACAGCACGAGCAACCTCTTCCGCATTGAAAGCTTGCAGGTCTTCGAGCGAGCCGCCGCCGCGCGTCAAGATAATCACTTCTACCTCATGGGTACGGTTAAAATAATTAAAAGCATCGGCAATCTGCTTAATCGCCCCAAAACCCTGGACTGACACCGGGTAGAAGTACACAGTCATACCAGCCCAGCGATTCTTGAGAATCCTAAGCACATCATGATAGGCGGCGGCGTCTGGCGAGGTAATTAAGCCAATTTTAAAGGGAAACCTCGGTAAAGACCGCTTTCTTTCAATAGCAAACAAACCTTCCTTTTCCAGCTTGAGCTTCAATTTTTCCAGCGCCTTTCTTAAAGCACCGGCGCCGACCAATTCAATTTCTTTGACGCGTATATGAAAGCCGCCGCTGCCGATAAACAGGGATGGCTTGCCATAAACGCGAATCTCCATGCCGTCTTCTAGTATTGTCTTTAAGTCCCAGACCATCATAAAGCAAAGCACACGGGATTTATCATCCTTTAGTTCAAAATAAATCAGCTTCTCCTTAGCTTTACGATAGCCAGTAACCTCACCCTGGACAGCCACATCCATCATCCCCTCTTCTAGGTATGCTTTGATCGCTTGGTTAAATTCGGAAACGCTATAAACTTTCATTCGATTAAACCACTCTTAAATCCCTTTTGAAAATTTTCGCAGTCTTTAAGATATTCAGCTGGTACTTTCGGTAAATTGCAAAGATACTGCAGATTCTTTTCCGCCTTTTGCTTGACGTTCAGATTTTGATTAGTATTCTTTGAAAACAAGCAGCCGGAAAGTAATAGTCCCAAAAACAGTAATAGAAATATTATGGCAATTTTTTTCATAATTTTTATTTATTATTCTTGTTGCTAAAGTCAAAGGATAAAAATATAGCCATTTCTTTTCCTTTATTATCGTAATATCTGTCATTATACCCACAAATTCGAAAACCACATTTTAGATATAGTGATAATACGGGATTTAATGACGGTGCTTCAGCAATTAGCGATCTAACCTTTTTCTTTTGCGCATATTGTTTGATATACAAAATCAGCCTTTTACCTAATCCTATTTTTCTTTTTGACGGATGAATAAAAATATCAATGATGCGTGCTGTATTATTCCATACTTTAATAATAATTCCACTCCAACCTATTATTTTATTACTATCTTCTAAAACGAATATCTCTGAATTATCTGACATAATAAGTTCAAGCCAATTCCTCCCCTTCTCTTCGAAATATTTTCTATTCAGAGAGTCAATTATTTTAACATCAGCAGGTTTTGCTTTGCGTATCTTCATAAATTTAGTATATCAAAAACACCCCATTATTTCTAGGGGTGTTTTTATTTAAAAAAGCTTAATCAACTTCCTGACCATTCACCAGCATCTTGCCGACCACTGGCCTGAGTAGATATCTATCATTAGCCTTAGTCACTGAAGAAATGGCGTCAAAGTCAACTGTCAGCTCTGTTGTTTCGCCAGCCTCCACCGTGAAATTCCTGACAATTTTAATAATGTTATTCTGCCCTGGTATTTCAATGGTGATATCTTCACCATCGACTGTTTTAGCTTTTGCTGAAGCCACATACATTCTAATTTGCGTGTATTTGCCAGCTGCTAAATCAGTAATGCCCAGCAAGCTTAGGGAACCGCCAGCATTTTTCATGGCAATCAAATCGTATTCCTTGGAAGTATCAATATTCAGCACCTCCCATTTATCCCTGCCTTCCCCTTCTGCCAACTTATTGTCAGTATTAGTGTTAGCGTTGGCATTAAGATTACTATTAACGTCAGCAGTGTTAGTATTGATGTTAGTATTATTAATCATCCAATCAGCTTGTGCTAAATGCACCTGTACTTTACTAAAAGTCAAAACTAAGCTAGCTAATTCCACTTTGTTGCCTTTATCCTTATTCGCATTAGCGCTAGGAGAAATAATTAACTGGTTAGTATTCTGATTCATGTTTTGATTTTGGTTTTGGTCTTGATCTCTTTCCTGATTTAAATTTCCATTAGCATTCTCATTTTCATTCTTATTATTATTTTTATCAGCCTGCGCCTGCTCTGGCAAATTAACATTAGCCGGATCAGTCACATAGAAAGCTAACCTTCCACGATTATCAGCAGCCACACTCACTGTCGTGTAATTTGTTTCTACTGTCCCTTGCGGATTTGGATCAACCAAAACCTCACTTTCTGTGGTAGTGTTCAAATCAGTAATACTGGTATTGGTGGCTTCTTTATTTGTTATTAAAGCAATGTTTTCCGCAGTTTCTGGGCCAGCACCAATATTACCAAGCCAATAAATAGCGCCGGCTAGTAACACGATAACTACAATTAAGATAATGATGCCATAGGAAGTTTTCATATTTTTGATAGGTTAATGATTAAGAGCCCTCCGCCTAGAATTATACATTATTTATAGCAAACTACCAGCTGCCTCCCCCACCTCCGCCAAAGCCGCCACCAGAAAATCCACCGCCGCCAAAGCCTGAGTGGCCGCCGCCCGCGCCGCCACCTGGACGTGAATAAATAGCTGTAGATGCGGCTTGGGACAAACTGCTCAGGCTTATCGCTAAATATAAAGCAGAAAAAGTAGTAAAATCGCCTTCATACCAAGAGGGCGGTGTATTATAAATACCCTCAAACTGCTTGGCCCATTCCTTTTCAACGCCAAAAACCATGGCGTAGGGTAGAAATTTCTCAAATTGTTCTGGTTTCTTTTCTGGTGCATTGTGAAACTTAATTCTGTCTTTTTCCGTGACTGACAAAAACATTTTAAAACCCAAAATTTCTTCTAATACCTCAGCGCCTTTCTGTGTACGACGCGGCATAAAACGGGAAAAAATCATGATAATCGCGCCCGAGAGTAAAATAGAAAAAGTTGTAAAACCTAAGAAAAAAGCGGTAAAAATACCAAAGCCACCAATGATGGCTAATACCAAACCAATAATAAAATATGATAATCTGACCTTGTCTGGATTGAAAGGGAAATAATTATTCTTCACTACTAGGTTATAAAGTGCGTCCTTAATCTCTTTGAGATTGGTGTAGAATTTATTTTTCAGATCAGACAATTTTTTCGAACTACCTGAATCAAAAATGTTATTGAAAATCTTTTTCTCATAATCACTCAGGTTTTCATCAGCCTCTTTTAGCTTGATAAATTCATAATCAGTTGACCTGCTAAAAATTTTCTTTTCCTCAATTTGTTTAATTTTTAAATATCCTTTAACGGCTAAATCAACAATTGTCGCGGAAATATCCTTTGGATCGGCTTTCTCGTCTAAAACAACACCCATCGCCCCAGGCGGCAAATTATCCGGCGACTCATATTGTGGAATAATAGTTCCCCGTCCCCGCGGATCACGGCCTTTCTTATACCACAAATAAAGCAAAATAATGAAAACCAAAACTGGCAAAATCAATGACCAAAGGCCCAAAGTAATAAGTTTTGCAGTGGGTGAGCTTACTGGCTTTTGAACAGCCACTATACCTTTCGGCCAGCCCAATACAATCGTCAAGTCTTGGCCAGCGGCCAAATTATTATTTGCCGAATAACTGACTGTTTGGCTGTCTGCTATGCTTGATTGACAATCGCTGGCTTTTGAACCCAAAGTGCCTGTATAGCAGGTTTTTTGTATTTGGTTCATCTCTAATACTTGAGGCAGATGCACGGTGGCTCCTGCTTTTTCAATAGCAACTGGCCAGCCCGTGCCAGCGACATTCCAATATAACTCATCATGTTCAGTAAAATAATTGATGGCGCCTTTGACTTCATATTTTATATTATAAATTTGCTGGCCGGTTACGTATTTGTTAGCATCACCAATTTTGATTCGGTAATAAATTCCCTGCCTGGAAGTTTCGTATGGCCAGACATTTCCCTTGTCATCTGTCACTGAAATAACATTAATGTCTATGTAATAATTACCAGAATCTCTTTGATACTTTTCAATAATATCGCGATAAATACCGTGCCTTTGTTCGGTACCAAAATCATAAGTGATTTGCTCATTTACGACCAGTGAACTGTCTTGGTTAATAACTATATCAGTGCTAAAATCAATAACTTTCTCAGATTGAGCATGGCTAGCCAACGGAAAAAGAAAAAACAAACAAAATAAAATTAAGTACTGTAATTTTTTCATAAAATTTATCCTAGTTAATAATTTATCATTTGACTTCATTATAGCAAACAAACTAACCAAATGATAGAGACGCTAACTATACAAGAGGCTAATTCTATTAACCTATCCTAGAAATGGGGTTTGCCACGCCCGCCTTGACTGCTGTCAAGGCAGTCGGGCGGGGGGGGGCGGCTTGAACAATCCATGATAAACCTAACGATCGCTAAAAACAATTCATTGAGCCCCCAAAACTCTTTGGTTCTTTCTAGTTATAGAAAGAACAATAAAAATAAAAACCCAACCACCGTAATGAAGGGTTATCTCCAAAGTTTTTTATTTTTTGTTTGGCAAAAAAATTATTCAAACTTCCGGCGAAGGAAACGAATTCTGTCTAATTGCTTTTGGCATTCTTCACAGTAAATTGGCTCGTGTAATTCTTCGCCGCAGCCAGTACAAAAATTCCTTACCTGAATACCAAGATACTTTTTCATTTCCTGAAACTGTTTTTCTTTAACCAATGTTTTATGAAATTTCATATTCCTCTAGTTTAAACCTAATTTTTAATTAATAGCATGTTGCTAGGCAGGACCAACCGATTCTCTTTAAAGTCTTGGGTTTGCCAAAATACAGTTTCAAGCATGAGTAGATGGAAATTCCGAAGAACTTCCTTTTCTGCTTTACTTGAGACCTACTTTAAAAGAAGCGGTCCCACCTAACAAAATATTATTAATGAAAAAACCAATTTATAATATTTTCAAAATTGGTTTTTGTTTGTGTTTTAGCTTTTTATTTATGTTTATTAAGCTAAAACAGCTTAATATTCAATTACATATATTATGCTATAACCTTTGGTTTATGTTTGTCAAGTTTGTACCTGTGGATAACTTCTTTGACTGAACAAAATATATGTGTAAAGATTAGTAAATAAAATATTTGCTCTTTTAAATCACAAACAAACGGAGGTATGATGTTAAATTTTAGAAAGATATTTTTGTGTTTATTGATATTCAGTATTTTTACCCCACCGGTTTTACATAGAACCAATCTAAAATTGGCCTTTTCAAACTATGAATTGACTTTTGAAGATCTAGAAAATAAACATACTATTTGGAAAGACGCCTTGAAAATCCTCGCTATTCCCCGTTGCTTTAAAAAAGAAAATGCTGCGGCTGAAATAATTATTGAAGAACTTCAAGGTTTAAACTTTGAAGTTCTGGCAGAGGGTTCTATTGAAAACGCAAAAACTAAACCAGGATTTGTTGGAGCGGTTGCCGTAGATGCTATCGGCAATGTTATTGCTTTTTATGATCCTAAAGGAGTTAGAAATCAGAAAGCGATTCTTCTAACCTCTCATCTGGACATGGTTTGCGCGCCTGAAAACAGGGACTGGTCACAACCAATCGAACTCTATTTGGATAAAGAAAATGACGGAAAATATTATCTAAAAGCCAAGGGTTCTAGCTTAGGGGCTGATGATGGCGTTGGCGTAGCTACTATGCTCTGGTTAATCAAAGAGTTATTTAATAAAAAAATAGATGATATTTGTATTGAAATGGCTTTTACTGTTGATGAAGAATTCGGTATGTCAGGCGCAAAAAATTTGGACATGAGCCAATTTCGAGCCAACAAGATAATTACGCTTGATAACATGACAATCTTTGAAATAATCATTGGCTCAGCTGGTGTGGCCGGAATCAGCGTTAAAGAAACAGCTAAAGAAAATCTTATGTCAATAGAACAGGTAGATGGGACGTATATTAAAATAGAAATAGGTGGAGGTCAAGGTGGTCATTCAGGAATAGATATTGATAAAGGCCGAGTTAATGCCATTAAACTATTAATTGATTTAATACACCTGATAAAAACAGAATATGGTCAAGATGTTGGCATTGTTTATGTAAATGGCGGTGAAAGTGCCAAGTCAATTCCCTCCAGAGCTTATGCCATTTTAAAACTTACTGGCAACAAAGATGAAATGAAAACGGATGAAATGAAAACGCAAATCAAGTATAAAATTATTCTGGTATTGGAAAGTATAAACAGAGAAGTTGAACCTAACCTAAAAATCGAAATGGAAATACTTCAGGAGTTACCAGATAATGTTAAGGAACTAGAAAATATCAATTTTAGCAGTAATGCGGTTGAAAGTTTAATCAAACGACTTTATGCTGTTGATACCACTGATGTGCTTTCTTATATTGATGGCCGTCCTGAAACCTGTCTGAATCTTGGAAAAATAAAAGGAACCAAGAAAAGCGCTTATGCTAATTTTATGGAAAGAAGTCTGAATTTCGAACATCTTAAAGAAATTCCAACTGAATTTAAAGATAGTATGTTAGCAGTAAAAACTGAAGGGGCAAACGTACAGATTGACACTTGGTTTGGTTTTGCCCCTTGGACTCCCCAAGACAATAGTGAATTAACTGGTATGGTCAAAAAAGCGGCCCTAAAAGTCAAAGACAAAAAAGATAGTGTGGTAACCACTACAATGTTAGGCGGATTAGAACTAACCTTTTTCACTCATGAAAAAACCAATTTTTATGGCCAGCCTTTTGAAGCCGTCGATATTGGACCAACAATTTACAATACACATACCATTGACGAAAGACTGGAAGTCGAATCAATGGAAGAATTTACTAGATGGCTTTGGCAGATTATTAAAGAATTCAAGAAAAAATAAACCTTTAATCCAAACTGGAGGAGTGATGGATCCTAAACAATTTATTGAAGAAGCAGTGGCGGAGATAAAAAAAGAAGTTGGTGATAAACAAGTCCTTGGCGCTGTTTCCGGCGGTATTGATAGTACAGTGGCCGCTATTTTAACCTATAGGGCTATTCATGGACAGCTAAGCCTTGTCTTTTTAGACGATGGACTAATGAGAGATAGAGACAGAAAGGATGTTGAAAATATTTTCAGTTCTCTCTCAATACCCGTAGAAATAAAGGGAGTAAGTGAACGATTCTTCCAGGAGTTAAAAGGTGCTATTCATCACGATGAGAAAAGAAAGGTCTTTCAAAAAGTTTTCTACGAAACCTTAGGAGAAATAGCCAAGACAAAAGGTGCTTCTCTTTTACTGCACGGTACAATCCTTACGGATGTTGAAGAGGTGGAAAGAGGAATTAAAAGGCAGCATAATCCTAATATAGACCCAAAAGAATTCGGCTTTCAAGGAAAACTAGAGCCTCTCATTACTTTAAGAAAAGATGGAGTAAGGGAGGTAGCGAAAGCACTGGGCCTACGAGAAGATTTTATTTACCGAAAACCATTTCCTGGGCCCGGCTTCTTGGTAAGAATGCTTGGCGAACTAACTCCGGAAAAAGCAGAAATACTCAGAAAAGCCAGCCCGATCGTGGAGGGGGTGTTCAAATTCCTTAAACCATTCCAGGTTTTCCCCGTCATCATTGGCCAAGCCACAGGCATTAGAAATGACAAACCATTCTATGGCTACGTTCTAGGCGTTCGGTGCGTCAAATCGATTGATGCTAGAACAGCACAAACCGTTGAGGCAGACTGGAATACATTAAATACAATTAATTCATGTATTTTACGAGAAATCCCTGAAGTCATCCAGGTCTGCTATTGTTTAACCGATAAACCACCGGCGACCATTGAATTCGAGTGATTTTTCAAAGGCGTTCGCTAAAGGCGAACGCCTGTTTTTATTTAGATGAACAACTCAGGTGTTCAATTATTCCAAAAAATCCTCTAAATTTCCATAATACAACATAAAAAAATTATTTTATCAAGAAAAAATGAACAATTTGGCTAGGATGAGAAAAATAATTTTAGATATGCACAAAGTAACCCTTGACAAACTGCTATTTCGGAATTATACTGGCTAGCTGGGCAGAGAACAAACTATTTGAAGATCATTCTCTTCCAAACTAGCACTTTGAAATATAAATGAAAGGAGTGATAGCCATGAAAAAGATAGCCTGTATTATTAAACGCAAGGATTGGCTATGCCTTCTTACCATAATCGTAACAGTTCTTCAATTGTTTTACTTCACTTTAGAATTCTTCAAACCGGGTGTACTGAAATTGCCAACGTCAGCTCCATTTCTCTATTTTACAATTCTATCTACTTGGGTGATCAAAAAGGAAATAAACAGATGGTTGAAGAAAAAGTGGATTAAGAAAAAAGGTGAATTATATGTGGCCTGCTGGCTCATCATGACCTGGCTAATGATTCTCATTTCTACTATTACCAAAGGAAAATACGAACTTCCTTCCAAATTAATTGAAACTGTGTTGTATGTCGTTATGATCTATCTTGGTACCTGCTTTTCCAAATACAGAAAGTATAAACAGTTAATGAGAGTAAGAAAGAAGGAAGAAAGGGCTAAAGCCAATCTGATAAAACAGAAAGTTAATGTAAGTTAAAAGGATTTTAACCTTTAACCTCGAGATTGGGAGAAATCATGGAACAAAAAACTAAATCAAAGTGCTGCTTGGAAGATTAAATGGGGAGGAGGACAAGGAAAGACTTTTCTTCTTCCCCATATTTTTATAAAACAAAAACAGTCTAGGATAATAACCTGGGCTGTTTTTGTTTATCAATGAAATTATCTTTCTTCCATTAAATCACTCAAAGACTTTCTCGGCCTCGGTTTTGGCTTTTCTGCTGGATAACCAATCGGTAAAATAGCCACTGGTTTAAGGTTTTTTTGAATATTTAAAACGTCTCTGACACCATCCTCGTCAAAAGCGCCTACCCAGCAGGAGCCCAAGCCAAGTTCTGTGGCAGCCAACTGAGCGTAAGCGCAGGCAATGGTGGCGTCCTGTAAGCAATAGAGTTCTTCTCCCCTTTTTCTGTATCTTGAGCCTGAACGTTCTGGGTCAGCGAAGAATACCAGGATTACCGGCGCTTCAGCAATGAAATCCTGGCCAAGTAGTGAAGTATCAGTTAATAGTTGTTTTAACTTTGATCTTTAATCAAAATAATATGATAAGCCTGCAAATTGCCGGCCGAAGGCGCTGAATTAATCGTTTCTAGAATTTCCTTAATTTTTTCTTCCTCAATAGGCTTATTTTTAAACGCACGCACTGAATGACGCTTTTTAATTACATCAAAAAAATCCATATTATTTTTTCCCTTTCAATTGAATTTTTCTGATTTTATAACTTTTCATTACCCTAAAAGTAGAAGGTGTACGGTATTTTGGACGAAAAGAGGCTTTTTTATTATATTGCATATCATTTCTCCTTTTTAGCTTTTATAACCGCCCAACTAAACTTAACCACCGCTGTCATAATACGAGGCAAGCGCCAAGGCTGTCTGATTAGTCGATAAAGCCATTCTAAACCTATATCGCGCATCCATTTTGGGGCGCGCTTAACATGGCCGGAAATATAATCAAATGAGCCGCCGACGCCCATCGCCAGTTTTACTAATGGCATTGATGGTAAATGATGGTAAATCCATTTTTCCTGACGCGGAAAATGGAAAGCGACAAATAAAATATCAGCTTGGCTTCTACGAATGTGCCCAATTATTTTTTCATCGCTCAACTTCCACCACCAATGACGATAGCCAGTTTCATAACCAGCGATTTTTAATCTGGGATAAATTTCTAGAAGCTCTTTGGCAGTTTTTTCCGGCACCTTACCTCTGCCGCCTAAAAAATAAACTGATTCATTCTGCTGTTCAGCGATTTTGGCTATTTCAAAAATCAAATCAGCGCCCGCGATTCTTTCTTTTAATGCCTGGCCAAATCTTTTGGCGGCAAACTTGATGCCCACCCCGTCAGCCACAGACGTGTCAGCTTTGTTTAAAATTGCCCTAAATTCATCATCATACTGGGCCGCCATGATAAACTCTGGATTAACCGTCACAATCTGATGCGATTTATCAGAATTCAAAAAATCATAGAGCTTAGCGATAACCTCGTCTTTAGTTAGGTTGTCGATTTTCACGCCTAAAATATTAAGTTTCATATTATTAGTTAGATAGTATAATCAAACTTCTTTACCGGAATATCTTTTTTCTCAGCCTTTTGGATTGTATCCGCCACACCCACACTCTTATTTACCTGAAAGGCTACTAATCTATCTGCTGCTTTAATTACTTCTGTATTTCGTTCAAAATAGGCTTGGCTATCTACCAGCTTATTCACAGTATTTTCAATAAGTGACGAGGGATTAATTTTTTTTATAAGCTCAAGCTGATTTATAAGATCTTCAGCTTGTTTTTCTGTAATTACCCCCTCTTTAGCCCGCTTACGATAATGGCGAGTATAAATCTCTAAAGTTGTAGGAATAAAAATTTTTATTCTTTTGACGGTAGGATCTTGCTTAAGTGTCTCGTCGGTGGCAATGTAATCAACATTTAATGCTCCACCAGTAATAATACCATCCTCTTTGTTTAAAATTTCTCTGACTTCCTTTCTGACATCTTGTTCTACTTTATTATTTATCATTCGCCAGCTTCCGCTAATAGCAATCCACTTCATAAATTTTATTAAATTTAATTCTTAATTACTCACATCTCATATCTCATAACTCAAAACTTTTTACTACTGTATAAACCGCTCCTTGCGACGTTAACTTGGATTCCATAACCTCCGCCGACTTCACTGTAAAACTATCAGCGAATTTTATTTTTGACAGCGCCTGCCAGTGGCCATGTGGATTCTTCACTCTGCCTAAAGTGATGTGGCCCCTAAAAGGCTTATCATCGCGTTGCCCAATATTTTCCTGATCAATTCTGCTGCTTAATTCGCTGGCTAAACCCAGAAGCTGGTCGTTATCCAAAACTTTGATAGCAATTATTCTAGGCCTATTTAGATTCGGAAAAACTATTAAATCTTTAAATTCCATGGTAAATGATTTATGTCGATTGACTATTTCGTTCACGATTTTTTTCAACCTTTCCAGGTCTTTATCCTCAACACTTCCTAAGAATTTCAAACATAATTCAAAATTGCTTTCCCTTACCCACCTGACCGGCCAGCCAAACTTTTTCAGCTTATTCTGGCATTCCAAAACCCTTTTTTTCAAATCTTCAGGAAAATTTATCGCTATGAAAATACGATGGTTCATATGAAAATTATATCGCAAAATTTGCTTTTTGACAATTTTAAAGCTATAATTTAGTTGTTCATAGGGGGATAAAACCATAAAATGTAACGGAGGGCAGTAGCCATGAAAAGGTTAGTGCTGTTCACGTAAGTCTTTTTCAATGGTGTACCTATTGTTTTTATTCATGTGGACAGGGGATGATATTAAACCTGCTTATTCCCTTCGCTCTTGGAGCGAAGTGATTGAATAAATGGGTTGTAATATTGTCCCCTATTTTTTATCCTTCACCTTAAAATAATAAGATTTATTTGACCACAAAAAATCCAGTGGTATAATTAACTTACCACTGAGGCTAAAAACAGCTAAAAAATAACAAGGAGGATTTATTGAACATACTATCCTGATCAAATTTGGTTGGTATTTTCAAACAAAGACGAATGAGCAATAAGGACTTATAATAAAATGCCTCAGGTGGTACCAGGGAGTACATATTCTTCTCCCTGGCTTTATTTTTTAAAATACTGTATAATAAAATTGTCCACAAGTATTTTTCTGGTATAATTTTCTTCATAGGAGGCCAGAAATGAAAAAATCTATTTTAACTTCCCTTTGCTAACGGTTGTGGAATTGCACCGACATACGGTGGACACGGGGAGATCGATACCTATCGAGTCTCCCCTATTTTTTTATTGACGATAAAATCTAAATAGATTATAATTAAGATGTCTTTTTGTTCATGAATCTTTAACCTTTTGAAAAGGAGATTTCCATGAGCAACAAGCTGATCTTGGAAGATGACTACCCGAGTCCTGGCTATTACTTCGTCTAAGGTACAGAAAGTCTTTCTTGAGCCGGATACAGGATAAGGGAATTTTCGGTTTACTCATCTTACCACAGACCTAAAGGGCAGCGGATCTATATCCTCTGCCCCTAATTTTTTTGACCAAAAAATCTAGATGGATTATAATAAAATTGTGGTTTTTCCTATAACCTTTTCAAATTTTACAAAGGAGGACGGTTATGAGGAAAGATCTGTTAGTGGAATATTCCAGATCACTCTCAAGCTAGTAGATGCGTGACCAGACGCCTAGCCTGTGTAGGAATTTTTCACTAAGAGGCACGGGCAGGTGGACTTGATTCCTCCTGCCCGAAATTTTTTTGACACAAAAATCTAAATGGATTATAATAAAATTGTAGTTTTTTGAGCGCAACCTTTCATTTTTTAAAGGAGGCTTTATGCGCAAAAATCTCATTGTGGAAGATGATCATATGGAGTACCCAAACCCTGGATGAGGAGAAGATTCCTGGGTAAAGGTAGAAATATGTTCAAATCTTCCGTAACACCCAAAGGGCAGCGGGATCCATATGAGGGAAATTAGTTCTTGAGTAGTTAAAAAATCTGCTCTCGTGAGTTTCTTCTCTGTCAGTGCCAATCCCCTGCCCTGTTTTTATTAATAAGCCTTTATTTTATCAGCCAAATCTGCTATAATTACAAAACGAAATCTGAGGATTTCGTTTACCCTTTTACTTTTTTGTGGATTTCGTTTACCCTAAACCAGGGTAGCTCTGATCCTCAGATCAGAGCTAAAGCCTCAGATCAAAACAATATGAAAGAAGCATTACTCTACAAAAAATTAGACAACCAAAAAGTGCAGTGCCAGGTTTGTCATCATCGCTGTACTATTCTACCCGACAAAAGAGGCATCTGCGGTGTCAGAGAAAACAGAGATGGCACGCTTTATTTTTTGGCTTACGCAAAAGCTGTGGCGGAAAATGTGGACCCGATTGAAAAAAAACCATTGTTTCACTTTTTACCAGGCACCGAATCTTTATCCATTGCCACGGTGGGCTGCAACTTTAGATGCGATAACTGCCAAAACTGGCAAATTTCGCAAGCCTCAAAGGCTAAGGATTATAGAGATTTAAATATTTTTGGCGAAGACTTACCGCCAAATAAAGTAATTTTAGACGCTAAAACGAATAATTGCCCATCTATTGCTTATACCTATACCGAGCCCACCATTTTTCTGGAGTATGCGCTTGACTGTATGAAATTAGCTCATAAAGCCGGTATTAAAAATGTCTGGGTATCTAACGGCTACATGTCTAAAGAAACTCTGGATTTAGTCAGCCCCTATCTGGACGCAGCTAATATTGATCTGAAGTTTTTTGATAATAAAAATTATTTAAAAACTTGTGGGGCTAAACTAGATCCTATCTTAGAAAATCTCAAAGAAATGAAAAAAAGAAAGATTTGGCTGGAAATTACAACCCTAGTTGTCCCAACATTATCTGACCAAGAAGAAATGTTTGAAAAAATCGCTCGCTTTATTAAAGATGAGCTTGGGCCAGAGGTGCCTTGGCATATCTCAGCTTTTTCTCCGGAAATTTCTTACAAACTGCAAAATTTGCCAGCCACTGACACTCAAACATTAGAAAAGGCTTATCAGATTGGTAAAAAAATTGGTTTGAAATATGTTTATACAGGCAATGTTCCTGGTATGGATTCGGAAAACACTTATTGTCCAAAATGTAACGCGTTAGCGATTAAAAGAGCCGGCTATTTTATCGAGAGAAAAGATAAAAGCGGAAAATGTCCAAAATGTGGCGAAAAAATCGATTTTGTTTTACAATAATAAATATGAGAAAAGTATTATTTATTATTTTATCAATCGTTATTCTACTTCCCAACATCGCCTGGGCGGCTACTTTTAATCCTAACTATATCATTTCTGACAATGACATGATTGAATATAATTCTATGTCATTAGCTCAGATCCAAAAATTCCTGGAAAACAAAGGTGGCTATCTAGCAACTTATCGGACTTATGACCCAAATAACAATGCTAAATTAGCCAGCCAGGTTATTTATGATGCGGCTAACTATTATCGAATCAGTCCAAAGGTTTTATTAACAGTCTTACAAAAAGAGCAAAGTT
>Ga0180007_10002319_pt1 | contig 22968 bp, 16 predicted proteins | sample MM_PC_MetaG_FD_121122 | JGI IMG/M metagenome (GOLD analysis project Ga0180007, IMG submission 121122) | Groundwater microbial communities from the Aspo Hard Rock Laboratory (HRL) deep subsurface site, Sweden - MM_PC_MetaG | ecosystem: Environmental > Aquatic > Deep subsurface > Groundwater... | reverse complement strand
CTCCCGGCCCATGGCCTGCCGGAACAGACTGTTGCCATCATTCCACACTTGCCGTACATTTCCACTTGGTCGGCAGTTCACCCAGGCGTCGCCGCCCCGCAAGGGGAGCTAAACCTGCCTTTTCCCCTCCTCTCGACACCGTATTCCCGTGCCGAGTCGGAAGACGGCGACCACCGGCGGTCCCCCTCGGGATCTGGCACGTGTGGAGGATACGTCATGTCGAAGACTCTCCTGCCCCTGCATGTGGGCGACATCTCCGCCTTTGCGCGCTCTTTGGGCAGCCAGCTGGCCGATTGCGGACGCACCCCCGGCCACGTCGAGCTGCTGAACATGCTGGCGCGCTCCAGCGGCCACAAGAACTTCCAGCACCTGCGCGCCAACGCCATGCAGGCCATGCAGTCCGCCCCATCGATTCCGCCGGCCCCCGCACCGGAGCCGGTGGACCAGACCCGGCTGAAGCGGCTCATCCGGCTCTTTGACCGCGATGGACAGTTGCTGCGCTGGCCCGGCAAGCGCGGCATGGAGGCGAGCTGCCTGTGGGTGCTCTGGTCGCGCATCCCCGCCCGGCAGAGCTTCACCGAGGCGCAGCTCAACGACCTGCTGAATACGCTGCACAGCTTCGGCGACCACGCGCTCCTGCGGCGCGGGCTCATCGACTGCGGCCTGATGACCAGAACCCCGGACGGTCGCGAGTACCGCCGCGTGGAGCTTAAACCCACGGCAGAAGCCCTGGCCCTGCTGGAACGGCTGGGAAGGTAAGAGATAGAGAATATGCTCCGCAGGCCGGGGGGCCCCCTTCGGAGTTTCATTGCCCCCCGGCCCCCCTCGTTTGGCTCCGAGCCCTGCGACGGTTCCCGCCGCAGGGCTCGGAGCGAACAAATGGGGATTCCAAAGGGCCTCAGGCCCTTTGGCGGGTTCCAGGGGCAGCGCCCCTGGTCTTGCCGGGGCAGAGCCCCTGGTCTTGCCGGGCCAGAGCCCCTGGTCTTGCCGGGGCAGAGCAATCCGGCAGCACACAAAAGGAGTGAAGAATGCGCTTCACCGGCATCAATCACCTGGCCCTGGCCACGGGCGACATGGACCGCACCATCCGCTACTGGCGCGACCTGCTGGGCCTGCGCCTGGTGGCTGGACTGGGGCACCCGGGCTACCGGCATTATTTCTTTGAGCTCACGCAGCATGACATGATCGCCTTTTTCGAGTGGCCAGGGGTGGAGCCCGGCCCGGACAAGGACCACGGGGCGCCGGTGCGCGGCCCGTTCACCTTTGACCACATCTCGCTTGGCGTGGAGAGCGAGGACGACCTCTGGAACCTGCGCGACCAACTGGACGCCGCCGGATTCTGGGTGTCGGAGGTGGTGGATCACGGCTTCATCCACTCCCTGTACTCCTTTGACCCCAACAACATCCCTGTGGAGTTCAGTGTGCCGGTGGCGGGTGTGGATCTGCGCAAGAACCCGGTCATGGTCGACAGACGGCCCACGCTTTACGCCCGCGAGGGCGCTGAGCCCAACCAGGATATCTGGCCGTGCCCCGTGCGGCCGACGTCCGCGTCGGAGCGCCGCGTGTACCCCGGCGAAGGTTTGCTGCTGGTAGGCCAGGAGCCTGAGGACAAGGACGGCGAGCCGCATCATGTCTGACGCCTCCGGGCGGATGCTGCTGCCCTTTCCGACCGGCTGCAGGGTCACCCGCCTTGTCCGGCGTGAAAAGCGCTTCACCGTTGTGACCGTTGACCCGGAAAGCGGCGCGGAGCTGCGCGCCCACACCAACAACACCGGCTCCATGCTCGGACTGCTCCGGCCAGGCACGCCCGCGCTGCTCTCGCCCGCGCTCAACCCGGACCGCAAGCTCCGTTGGACGCTGGAGGCCCTGGCCTTGCCAGGGACTCCTCTGGTCGGAGATACGCTGGCCTTGCCAGGGACTCCTCCCGGTGGCGATGCTCCCGCATGGGTGGGCGTGAACACCCAAACCCCCAACCGCCTGCTGGAGGCCGCCTTTCACGCCCATTTTTTGCCAGATGCCCTCGGCTACGCCAGCCTCGCCCGCGAAGCCACTACCGGAGACAGCCGCCTGGACGCGCTGCTCACCCCGGACGTCGGCAGCGGCTTGCCACCGCTCTACGTGGAGTGCAAAAACGTGACGCTGGTGGAGGACGACCAGGCCCAGTTCCCGGACGCAGCCAGCGAGCGCGGGCGCAAGCACCTTGCGGAGCTGACGCGGCTGGTGCATGAAGGCTGCCGTGCCGCCCTGTTCTTCCTGGTGCAACGACCCGACGGCCACTGCTTCGCTCCGGCGGAGGTGGTGGACCCGGACTACGCGCACGCCCTGGCCGTGGCGCTCGGCGCCGGGGTCGAGACCTGGGTCTGGCGCGCAAGAATAACAAGCGCGGGCATCAGCCTGGCCGAGCGCCTGCCCCTGGCCCCGGCCTGGGCCAAATTCCAACGCCTCAAGGAGCACCCGCTCAAATGACGTGCCCAAAGTGATGCGCCCCATATGCTGCAACTGATCCTCGGCGCCTGCATCATCAGCTTCTCGCCCGTGTTCGTGAAGCTCGCAGCGCCCTACGGCATCTCCGGCGACCTGGCCGCCTTCCACCGCGTATTCATCGGCGGGCTGTGCCTGTTCGCGGCCAGCCTGGCCAGCCGCGAGCCGCGCTCCAAGGTCTGGAACATGCCCAAAAGCGGCCTCGTCTGGTCGCTGGCCTGCGCGGCCTTCTTCACCGCCGACCTGCTCTGCTGGCACCTGTCCATCCTCTACCTCGGACCCGGGCTGGCCACGCTCTTCGGCAACTTCCAGGTGTTCCTGCTGGCCGCCTGGGGCATCGTCTTCCTGCGCGAAAAGCCCAACCTGCGCTTCTTCGCCGGGATCGCCTTGGCCATGGGCGGACTGTTCACCATCGTCGCCCCGGCCTGGGCCAGCGCGGGCACGAACTTCCAGCTCGGCGTCTTCTTCGGCCTGGCAACAGGCGTGTTCTACGCCGGGTTCATCCTGACCCTGAACCGCTCCCTGGCCGAGTGCGGCGAACGCTCACAACTGGCCTGCATGACCGCCAACTCGCTCCTCACCGCCGCCCTGCTCGCGCCGATCATCCTGCTGCGCGGCGAGACCCTGGCCCTGGCGCCCGGCATGCCGCTCGTGCTCATGGGCGGCTACGCCATCTCCTCGCAGTTCATCGGCTGGGTGCTCATCAGCCGGGGCCTGCGCGAAACACGCATGTCGCTCGCCGGGCTCATCCTTCTGCTCCAACCCGTGCTGGCCTACGTCTGGGACCTGACCATCTTCGCCCGGCCCGCAGGCGTGGCCGAACTCATCGGCGTGGCCGCCACCCTCACCGGCATCGGCCTGGGCGCACGGAGAAGATGAGAGGATATGCCTCCGGCGGCCAAAGGGCCTGAGGCCCTTTGGAATCCCCATAGCGCCGAAAGGGCTGTTTCAGGAGGAACCTGAAACAGCCCTTTCGGCTTTGTTGGACTATGGGACGCGCCTCCGAAGTCCACCCGATACAGCCTTGACATATTTTTGTGGATTCCTGACGCTGCCCATGTTATGGAAAATTGACTCTCTTAAACGACTAACGCAATGCCATGACACTACAAAGCAAGGAATAGATCGATGAAGCTGCTGCTAATTTCCGCCATGCTTGTAGCATTTTTGATTCCTTGCGACTGCATTGCAGCCGACAGCATCACCTGCATGACGTTTTTCTACAAAACTCGTGACATCGCATGCATCTCCACTGTAGCCGATTCATTGCGCACGGCTCCAGCAACACAGGTGAGCAAAGGCGCGTCACATTTTCAGGCTTCTGTGGGTTTTCTCGCTGAGGTATTCCAAGCGTACCCGCAGGAGAAGTCTCGCCTTCTGAAAGTCAGCGCTCCTCCCCTTGCCCAGGAGGTCTATTTTGAGGCGCTGTGCAGAGCAGGCTTGCAAGACGAAGCCAAGAGATATGCGGAGGCGAATGGATTATCTGCGGGGCTCAAGCATCTTCAACACGGTGGCACGACACCTCTGAAGCAACTGAAGACAGCCACGGCTCCTGGCGAAAACGATCTGCTCATCGGCGCGTACATGGCCACTGGGAATACTCAGCATATCAAAACCATACTTGCGGGGTACAGTAGCGCGCCGGATACGGTGGCAAGCGATGCGTTTCGTTTCGGCCTCATGCAAGGCAGGTCAGGCCAGAAGAATCCGCGCAATGGGCAGGCGACCATGGCTCGCGCAGGGTGCCAAAAATATGCGTGCAAAACAGACATGCACAATTTCATGCGTGTCTTAACGCTCTCTTCGGCATACTGGGCCTTGCAGTCCCTGGGGCAGCGCGATGAAGGGATCAAAAAGACGTTTTCCGATTTCTTCGACAGCAACCCGCGCCTGAATCTATTGCGGAAGACAGAGCATGCTGCCTTTTCAAACTATATGACCATGTTGATTACGCTGCCAGCCACAAACAACGACCCCTCCATTGAAGCTTTTCTCTCCAGCTATGAGAATCTGGGGTCACCAAAGGATGCTGAGACAGCACTCTTGCACAGTCCTCTGTTTAAAAAGAAACAGAACTGAACCCGACAGCTTCGCGCATGCGGGCGATGGACCAGCGCACATGCCCCTTGTCTAGCCCCTAGGCTTGACGGGTTTCCCTGCTGATTTTTGGGGTTTGTCGGCCTTGTCCTGCGGGCCGGGGCGGGCCTGGCGTTTGAAGAAATCCCAGATGAGGGTGGTGGCATCAGGGTCCGGGGTGGGCAGGTCGCAGTAGCGGTAGCGCACGGCCTCGCCGCCGGGCCAAGCGTGTCCGCCGCCCTTGACGATGACGAACTCCACCAGCGCGCGCCCGGCGTTTTTGTCCGGACCGTAGCGTTCCACGCGCGTGCGCCGGTTCTGGCCGTCCTGCACTTGCTGCGGCTTGGCCTTGAGGTTTTGCCCGCGCACCCAGAAATCGGCCTGGGCCTTGGCCGGGAAATCCTCGCAGAAGCGTCCGGTGCGCGGCTGGCCCGGAGTCGGGCCGAAGCGCGCCACGCGGTCGTGGTTGCCGTGGATGATGAGCACGGGCAGGGGCTCCGGGGGCGCTGCCACATCGCAGGGCAGATACCCGGCCACGGAGGCGAGGGCCGCCGCCACGCCGGGCCGCTCCAGGGCGAAGCGGCTGGCCAGCATGGCCCCGTTGGAGAACCCGGCCAGGAAGACGCGCCGGGGGTCCACGGGATAGTCGGCCTTGAGGCGGCTGATGAGCTCGGCGAGGTAGCCCACGTCGTCGACCTTCTGGTCGCGCGCGTAGCCGCAGCAGCTCCAGGCGTTCCAGGTCTGGATGCCCGCGTATTCCTGGCCTTGCGGTGCGGCCAGGCCCTCGGGAAACACGGCGATGAAGCCCGCGCGCTGGGACAAGGCGGCCAGCCCGGTCTGCTGCATGGCCTGCCGGGCCGAGCCCCCCGCGCCGTGCAGGAAAATCACCAGGGGCAGCCGAGGGCCTGCCGGGCCCTTCTGTTTGGCCTTTGGCTGGAGTGCCGGAGGCAGCGAGATCAAAGCCAACCGTTCAAGACCGTCGTGGGAGAGGCGCAGGGTCTCCACCGGCGGGGCGTCCCGGCGCTGCCCGGCCTGGGTTGCCGGCCTGGTGTTCTGACGGTTTGCGGGCTGGCCGGGCGCATCGGAGAAGGCCGAGCCCGGCAGCGGCGCGTCGTAGTTCGGCGACGTCGACAGCGCCTTGACCACCGGGGCCTTGGGCTGGGCCGGGGCGGTGGGGCCTGTTTGCCGTGGCGTCGAATTGCCGGGGCTGGACGGGAATTGCCCGGACTTTCCGGACCTGCCGGGAAAGCCGGTGGGCGTCTGACGCTGTTGCTGCTGCGGAGCGGTGGTCAGGGAATCGAGGATCTCGCTCATGGCCTTGCGGGCGGTGGCGGTCTCCGCCGCCCTGCCGCCGCCCTCGGCGGAGTCCTCGGCCTGGGCGACGGGCGCGACCAGCGAAAACGCCAGCGTAATCGCCAGCGCCAAAGCCAGACGTGCCAAAGCCTGGCGGCTCGGGGCTTTTCCGCGCGCGGCTATGACTTGCCCTCCATGATCTTGCCGGTCATGGGGATGAAGTAGACGCCCACATCCTTGCGCGAGTGGACCTTGCCCGCCTTGTCCTTGGTGAACACGTAGAGCACTTGGCCGCGCTTGAAGGGCTGGCCGATGGGCACGATGAGCCGGCCCTCGGGCTTGAGCTGCTTCAGGAGCTCAGGGGAAACGTAGCGCGCCACGCAGGTGACCATGATGATGTCGAACCCGCCCTGAACCTCGGGCCAGCCGAAATAGCCGTCGCCCACGCGGGTGCGCACGTTGTCCAGGCCCAGCGGCTTGTAGATCCTGGCCACCTCCGTGCCCAGCGGCTTGATGATCTCGACGGAGTAGACGTCCTTGACCATGCGCGACAAAAGCGAACTCTGGAAGCCGGAACCCGTGCCGATCTCCAGCACCGTGTCGTCGGGCCGGGGCCTGCACAGCTGGGTCATGTAGGCCTGGCCCAGGTAATCCGACAGGGCCGAGCCGAAACCGATGGCCCAGGGCTTGGGCGCGGCCTCGTAGGTGTTGGCGGCGAAGGCCCGCTTCTGCTGGTAGTCATAGTGGTAATACTCGCGCGGCAGCTCGCGGAAGGCGCGCAGCACGTTGGGGTCGGCCTTGCCGAAACGCCGCGCCAGATACTTCTCAATGGCCTGCACAGCCACGGCCTTGCGCGCCTGCAACTCGCTGAAGTCCTTCTCGGACAGCTCCGTCGACCGGCCGGACTGGCGCATGGCCTCGGTGTAGGCCTTGAAATTCCAGGGCGCACCGGGCGACCACGCGCTGACGGCTGCGCTGCCCGGCACCGGCGAGGCCTGGGCCTCGTCCATGGCCAGAACACGGCCCGCACCCGAAGCCGCGACCACAGCAGGCGCAGGCGCTGCGGCTTTGGCCGGAGCCGGGGCCGGAGCCTTTGCAACGACAGGGACGGTTGGCGCAGCTGACGCAGATGCTTCAGGAGCCGGGACCGCCGCTTCGGACGGCGCGGTCGCGTTGGCGGAAGCGGATGCTTCGAGCGTGGCAGAAGCCTCCGGCGGTGCGACGGGCTGAACGGTACTGACGGACTGCACAGGAGCAACAGCCTGAAGGGGAGCAGCAGCGCCCGAAACTGCAGCGCCGGGCCAATAGGCCATGTACAGGCCAGTGCCCCATACCAGGCCCCCGGCCAGGGCCACTGTTGCAGCCAATCCGCTGAAGATGATCATGGTCTTGGTGATGCGCATGGGACGTTGGCTCCTCGGGTCAAGGGTTGCCAAGGCCCATAGCACGGCTCCCTCCGGCAGGGAACCCCCCGGGAGGCGCTGCACAATAGGCCACGCGCCAGGGGGCCTTGCCCCCTTCCCCCCCACCAGAGGGCCTTTCGGCCCTCTGGACTCCCCATAGCGCCGAAAATGGGCCAACCGCGCGCGGGTCTTCGAGCGTCTCCGCTCGAAGACCCGCGCGCATTGCCAGGGCCAAGCCAAGCCACGGCCTCTGACCGCGCCCCCCTGCCCCAGGCCAATGGGGGGTCCGGGGGCCTCAGGCCCCAGGCCGCCGGAGGCATCTCCCGGCTGGGCCGCCGGGGGCATCTCCAGTCTTGACCGTGGGGCTATTCCGCCAAGGGCTGGCCAGGCTCCCGGCGCGTGGGGGCCAGCAGCGCGGCCAGGGCGTAGAGGCCCAGGGAGGCCAGGAAGACCCAGGAGTAGCCGTAGCTTACGGCGAGGATATTGGCCAGCGGCGTGGCAACGACGGACAGGGCGCCGTTGACGCTCCAGGCCCAGGGGATGAAGGCGCATTTGGCGCCCCGGTAGGTGGACAGGCCAAGCGGGAAGGGCATGCCCATGAAGAAGCCAAGGGGCGCGGCGATGGCCACGGCCAGGGCGAATTTGGCGGGGTCGGGCCAGGCCAGGGCCAGGTCCAGCAGGCGCGGCAGCAGCAGCCCGGAAAAGGCGGCGAGGGTTGCGGCAAGGCCGCAGGCCAGGCGGATGCCCGCGCGTGGGCGTGGCACGAAGCGGCTGGAGAAGGCGCTGCCCAGGCCCGAGGCGATGAGCATGGCCGAGAGCACAAGGGCGAAGGCCAGGGTGGGGTCGTTGAGGAAGAAGGTGAAGCGTTCGATGAGCACGATCTCCACGAACAGGAACCCCAGGCCCAGGCAGAGGAAGTAGCCGAAACCGCCGAGGATCTCCGCGTGGCTGATTTCGCCCATGCCGCGCCGCCGGAGCAGCGGCAGCAGGAAAACGATGAGGGCGAAGGCGGCGGCCTGGGCCAGCACGGCCACGTTGACCAGGTAGCCGATCTCCTGGCGCGGCAAAAGCTCGATGCGTTTGAGCGCCTGGGGGATGCGCGAGAGGCGGATGATCTCATGGAAGAAGGGCCGGTCCTGGGTGCTGGGCGCCAGGTTGAAGAAGCGGAAGCTGGAGGAGTCGGTGCGGCCCTGCTGCAGGAAGGCCGTCAAGTCGTCCATGAGCGCGTCGCGCGCGCGCGGGCCTTGGACGGAGCCGTCTTCCGCCGCGCCTGCCTGGGCGGCCTCGGACCCGACTGACTCGGACTTGGCGGCTTCGGACTTGGCAGACTCGGACCTGAGGGACTCAGCCGGGGGCGAGCCGGAGGTGGCGTCCTCAAAGGACACGGGCGGCAGGTCGTTGTAGACCTCCACGGTTGTCGGGTCGATGCCGGGAAAATAGGGCGTGTCGAAGCTGCGCTCCGCGGCGAAGGCGCGTGCCGCGGCGATGTCCTTGGCGTCGAAGGCCCGGCGCGAGAGGAGAATGCGCGCGGTGAAGGAGCTGCGCACCACCAGCAGGTGTGCGGCGGGCTCGGCCACGCCGGCGAGCGTCAGGCCCTGGCGCACGGTGGCCACGGCCTTGAGCGCGTAGACCGGCAGCTCGCCGATGCCCATGGGCACGGACAATAGGCCGTCCGCGGAGAGCGCGCCGAACAGCCGGGCGATGCCCTCGCTGGTGAGCAGGTACTTGTTGGCCTGGCCCTGGTCCAGGAACTCCGGGGCCACGTCGATGAGGCTGTAGGGTTGCCCGGCCTGTGCGGCCAGTGTGGGCAAGGCCAGGGCCGAGCCCAGGCGCAGGGGCGTGGCGGTGCCTGTGGGCGCGTCGTGCCCGGGGGCAAAGGCCGCTGGCGGGGCCAAAAGCCTGCGCAAGGGCGGCGGGAATTTCTTCGGCCTGGCCGGGGCGGCGGCCTCGGCGGCTGTTTCAACACGCGTTTCAACTTGCGTTTCAGCCCCGGTTTCAACCCCAGCTTCACCGCCCGCTTCACCGCCCGCTTCAGGCACGGCCCCGGCGCCAGTGCCGTCATCGGCCAGGGGCAGGCGCACGGCGAAGCTGGTGGGCGGGCTGGAAGGCTTGTGGTCCGCAAGCACAGCCAACAGCACCGGGTCGCTCTCCACGGTGTCCACGTGGTCCGCGCCGAGCATCAGCGCCTCGCGCAGGCGGAAGCCTCCGCGCCCCCCGGCCAGGAGCACGCGCGGCTGGGGCCGCAGCACGTAGGGCAGGGAGTCCAGGGCGGCGTTCAGGTAGCCGGTGTCCACGGCCCCGGCACGCGGCAGCGAGACGACGCGCTCGCCGTCGCGGTACAGGCCCAGCGCCGGGGGCGGGCCGCCCGCGCCGAGCAGTTCGTAGTTGTTGGACAGGTCCGGGTCGTAGCGCTCCAGGTAGCTCGACAAAAGCTGATAGTAGCCGCGCGCGGAGCGCACTTCCTTCAGGATGCGGTTGTTCTCCACGTTCAGGGCCATGGACACGGGCTTGTACTGGCTGAAGGCGGCGTTGTTGTGATTCAGCACCACAAAGCCCGCTGCGGCCACGGCGCAGAGGGTCAAAACGGCCAGGCCCGCGCGGGCGAGAAGCCTTGCGGGCGGCAAGCTGGTCAGGGCGGCCACGGCCAGCGGCGGCAGCAGGAACAGCGGCACGTGGAAGGGGTGCGCCAAAGACAGGCACAACAGCAGCGCCAGGGCGCCCAGGCCCGCGCCCACCAGGTCGGCCATGTAGACCTTGGGGATGTTCTCCTGGCCCGCCAGGAACGACAGCCCCACATACAGCCCGGAGGCGAAGAAGAAGGGGAACAGGGCCAGGTAATACTTGCCGATGTTCAAAAGCTGCCCGGCGAAGAGCACCTCGTTCTGGAGCTCCAGCGGGTTGAAGGGGATGAGCCCCAGGGCGGCGTAGCCGCCGGACAGAAGCAGCAGCATGGCTACGGGCAGGCCGAAAAACAACGAGTCGGCCCGGCGCTGGAACCAGTCCCCGAAGAGGCAGAGCACCACGCCGCTGACGGAATACCCGGCCATGGCCATGGAGATGACCCAGTAGCCGTACTCCGACCAGTTGGTGATGGCGAAGTGGCGCACGAGGAAGATCTCAAACGCGATGGAGGTGAGGCAGACCAGGAAGATGCCGACGTAGCGCATGGACCCCCAGGCCGCGAAGGGCTGCAAGGCCATATCGCGGCGGCTCAGGAAATATGGGGGTTCCTACCCCATCCAGAGCACGCCCGCAAGCATCCGCCCTGGCGGAGGAGGTTCAGGCTGGTTCGGGTGTGCCGCTGGCCAGGGCCTGGCCGTGGCCCGGGGTCTGGAAGCTCAGGCACAGAGAGAAGACGCTGCCCACGCCCGGGATGCTCTGCACCTCCACGCTGCCGCCCATCTTGACGGCCAGCTCACGCACGATGGCCAGCCCCAGGCCCGTGCCGGGATAACGCTTGGTCAGAGGGGCCTCGGCCTGCACAAAGGGCTCGAACAGGTCCTGAATCTGCTCCGGGGCGATGCCGATGCCCGTGTCCGACACCAGGAGGCGCAGGGTGCAATCGCCCTCAGCCCGGCAGGAGAGCGCCACGTCGAGCGTCACGCCGCCCTGGTGGGTGAACTTCAGCGCGTTGTCCAGCAGATGATGCAGGGCCTGGCCCAGACGCGGGGGGTCGCCCAGGAGCGGCTGCTCCAGCACCGCCTGAAGCCCGTTGAAGGTCAGCGTCAGGCCCTTGGCCTCGGCCACGGGGGAGAGCTCCGTCTCCAGCGGGACGAGCACCTCGGCCAGGGTGAAGGGCTTGTGCTTCATGACCACATGCCCCGTGCCCAGGGCCGCGTAGTCCAGAATGTCGTTGATGAGCTCGGTGAGATGGCTGGCGGCCTGCCGGGCGTAGTCCAGATACTCGCGCTGGTCGGGCGGGAGTTCTGCGTCGCCCAGAAGCTGGAGCATGCCTTCCAGGCCGTTTAAGGGCGTGCGCAGCTCGTGGCTCATGTTGGCCATGAAGGCGTCCTTGGCCTGGCTGGCGGCCTCGGCGGCCTCCTTGGCGGCAAGCAGCGCCTGCTCGGAGAGCCTGCGCTCGGTTATGTCGCGGGAGAAGCTGGCGATCTGGCGCACCGCGCCGTCCGCGCCAAAGACCGGGTAGAGGCGGATGGCGTAGGTGCGGCCCTCGCGCTCCTCCTCGAAGCGCAGCGGCGAACGCGTGCGCACCACCTCCTCGAAGCGTTCCCGGCGGCCATTGCGCACATAGTCGGGGATAAGGTCCAGGATGTTCTTGCCCACCAGCTCCGGGATGGTCCTGTCGCGACGTTTGGCCGCGCTCTCGTTCATCGACAGCACCCGGCCATCGGGCACCAGGAGCAGCAGTCCGTCGGACGAGGCGTTGAACACCGCCCGCAGGCGCTCCTCACTCTCCAGCAGGGCCCTGCGCGAATTCTCCTGCTCGAGCTGGGCGCTCTCCAGGTCCAGGGCCATGTGGTCGAAGGTGCGCGCCAGCACGCCCAGCTCGCCAGCGCAACCGGGGTCGCCGGGTCCCATGCCTGAGCGCACGGAGAAATCCCCCGCGCCCAATGCGCGCACCGCCGTCATGAGCCGGTTGACGGGCCGCAGGAGGGTGCGCTCGGCCCAGAGCCGGGCGAGCAGAAGCACCAGCGCGGTGCTGAAGAGCAGCGCAAGCAACTGCCGTGTGAGCTTGGCAGTGCTCTCGGCGTAGACGGTGGACTTGGGGATCCCCACGCGCACATAGCAGACCGCCTCGCCCCCGATGTCCACCCGGCGCAGCACGTAATAGCGCTCAACCCCATCCATGCCAGGGGACCAGCCCGAGGCCTCGGGCGTCCTTGCGCGGATGAGGGCGGCATGCTCCTTGGGCAGGCTGGCCCCGAGGACGCCCAGTCGGTCCGGAACGCGGAACAGGGTGCGGCCGTCCATCCCCGCCAGGATGATGCTGGTGCCCTCCGGCAGTTTTGTCCTGCTGGCGCTGCGCGAGGTCTGGACGAGGGAGGTCTGCACGGCCAGCACAAGGGGGGCGCCGTCCTTTGCATCGCGCATGGGCGCGGCATATGTCACCACCACCGCGCTGGTGCCATTGCCCTCGGCGACCTCCTGCCTGCTCACGCTGACGGCGAAGGGCTGCCCGCGCAGGGCGTCGGCGATGGCCTGGACGTCCCCGATGCGGCCTGCGTCCTCAGTGGGCCGCGCCGAAGCCAGGACTTCCCCGCCAGTGTGCACCAGAATCAGGTTCGTGAACTCAGGGGTCACGCGGGAGAGCTGCGCAAGAACCTCGGAGCAGGCTTGCGTTCCCTGCGCGCCGGAGCAGTTCCAGAGCTGGGGGTTGGCGGCCATGAGCTCCAGGCATTGGCGGGTGCTGCGCGTCGCCCGGACCATCTCATCGGCGATCATGCCTGCGATGTTGGCCGCGCGTTCAACTGCGTTGGCTTGCTCCTGGTCGCGCTCGGACAGGTGCCCCCAGATGGACAGGGCCAGAAGCGGCACCAGGGCCACGGCCACCAGCGCCATGAGCATGGCGTGCATGCTGTGCAGCGGGCTTATCGAGGAGCAGGTCTGGGGGCTGGCCTCGGAATCGGCTGCGGGGCCCGGGCTGGGCGCGAAGGCGGGCGGAATCGGGTGCTCAGTGTCGGGGCTCATGGCAACCCCCGTTCCAGCCGGTGGTCATTTGGCAGTTGGCGCCGGGCGCATCCTGGGTGCGACCCCTGCCCAAAAGCGGACGACAAGAGTTGGATATGAGTGCCCACTCCCCCCCTTGCCCAGCGGTCGCCGTGAGGGCACTTGCGAGCTGGAGGGTGAGTCCGTTCATACGTGTCCCGTCAATCGCTTTTTTTGGGGCAGCAAACGCCAAGCATTTCCAGGGCGCGGTCCTGGGGCAGCGGCCTGGAGAACAGGTAGCCCTGACCGCACTCGCAGGAAAGATCAGCCAGAAAGTCGCGCTGGCGCTCGGTCTCGATGCCCTCGGCGACCACGTCCAGGCCCAGGTTGTGGGCCAGGCTGACGATGGTGCGCACGATGACCAGGTTTTCAAAGGCGTCCATGTCCGAGACGAAGCTGCGGTCGACCTTCAGCGTGTTGATGGGGAAGCGCTGCAGATAGGCCAAGGACGAGTAGCCGGTGCCGAAGTCGTCGATGCTGACCTTGGTGCCCATCTCGCGCAGACCGCGCAGCTTGTGCACCACACTCTCGGGGTTCTGCATCACCAGGGTCTCGGTGATCTCGACCTTGAGCCGCGAGGGGGCCAGCCCGGTTTCGTCCAGGGCGCGCGCCAGGTAGCGCAGGAGGTCCGGCTGGGCGAACTGCCTGGCCGAGAGGTTCACGGCGATGGTGAAATTCTTGGGCAGGGCGAAGTCGCGCTCCCATCTGGCGGCCTCGCGGCAGGACTCCATGAGCGCCCAGGCGCCGATGGGCACGATGAGCCCGGTCTGCTCGGCATGGGGGATGAAGTCGTTGGGCGGCACCAGGCGGTCGCCCGACTGCCAGCGGATGAGGGCCTCGAACCCGGCCAGGGTGTTGTCCGCCAGGTTGAAGATGGGCTGGTAGTGCAGCCGGAACTCCTCGCGGTCGAGCGCGGTGTGCAGGCTCTGGTGCACGGTGAGGGCGTACTGGGCGCGCTTGCGCATGGCCCACTTGAAGACCCTGATCTTGCCGCCGCCCAGCGCCCGGGCGTGCTCCATGGCCAGGGCCGCGTCCTGCAGAAGCTCCTCTGGCTGCCCGTACTCCGCCGGCCCGAGGACCACGCCCATGCTGGCCGTGAAATGCAGCTGGTGCCCGTCCATCTCCAGGACCTTGAGCAATTCCTGGCCGATGCGCCGGGCCACGCGCAGGGCCTCGCCCGAATTCTTGAGCTCCTCCAGGATCAGGCCGAACTCGTCCGGTCCGCACCTGGCCACGGTGTCCAGCCCGCGCGCGATGTCCTGGATGCGCTCGGCCACGGTGCGCAGCACCTGGTCGCCAGAGGCGTAGCCCAGGCTGCTGTTCACGGGCTTGAAGTTGTCCAGGTCGAGAAAAATCACCGCGTACTGGTAGTTCAGCCGACGCCGCGAGCGCTCCATGGCCTGGTCCAGACGGTTCAAGAACAGGGCGCGGTTGGCCAGTCCAGTGAGCGGGTCCTGGAAGGTGCGCTCGTGCAGCGTCTCCTCGGCCTGGCGCCGGGCGGTGATGTCCTCGGCCACCAGGGCCACCAGGCCGGGGCCCGGCACATAGGCCGAGATGCGCAGCCAGCGCCGGAGTTCGCCCATGTAGCCCTCGAACTGGGCAGGCTTGCCAGAGCCAGCCACCTGCTCCACAAAATCGCGCCAGTAGCTCTCGATGTTCGGCAGCACCTCGCCCAGGGTCTTGTCCAGCAGGTCCTCGCGCGGGCGCTCGAAGATCTGCTCCATGGCCGCGTTCAGTTCCGCCAGGCGCCACTGCTCTGAGGTGGAGGAAGCAGTGCCCTCGCTGGAGAGCAGCATGAAGCCGTTGAACATGGAGGTGAACAGCCTCTGGAAGCGGGCGCGGCTTTCGGAGAGGGCCAGGGCCGAGCTGCGCAGCTCGGCAACGGTGCGCTCCAGGGCGGCTCCGGCATGCTTGAGCGCCATGCGCTGGCGGTGCATCTCCACGAAGACCTGAACCTTGCTCTTCAGGATGTCGTGCTCAAAGGGCTTGATGAGGTAATCCACGGCGCCGGCCTCGTAGCCCTTGAAGACGTGGCGCTGTTCCTTGCTGATGGCGGTGACGAAGATGATGGGGATGTGCCGGGTGGCCTCGTCGGTGCGGATGCGCTCGGCTGTGGTGAACCCGTCCATGCCGGGCATCATGACGTCCATGAGGATGAGCGCGAAGTCATGCTTGGGCATGAGCTTCAGGGCATCGAACCCGCTGCGGGCGGTGACGACGTTGACTCCCTGGCGACGAAGCAGACCCGCTAGCAGCAGCAGGTTCACCTGCTCGTCATCCACCGCAAGCACGTCTACCGTTTCCACCACACTCTCCGCTTTGCTCACAACCACACTCCTTAAGGCCAGCAGTAATCCAATGGAGGAGTCTCAGCAAAAACCGTTACGCCATGATCGTATTGATGTACAGTCCCTTTCGTCGCGCCAGCCGAAACGGACAAAGATTCCCGTTGTCTGGCACGTCTTCTTTCGATATACGTATTTTTTAGAATAATAACCTGCACCTTCCCCGGAGGTTCACAAGCAATGCCCCCCCACACTCCCCCCAAGCCAGGCTCAATGGGGGCCGACATCGAGAAATTGCTGGCCGAGGAGAAGATCGCCGTTTTCTTCCAGCCCGTGGTCAGCGTGCGCGGCAAGGCCATTTTGGGCTTTGAGGCCTTCTCGCGCAGCATCGGCGGGGAAGGCGCACGCCTGGACGCCCATGACCTCTTCGCCCAGCCCCGGGACGCGGCCGTGCGCCTGCGTCTGTGCCGTCTGTGCCGCCGCAAGGCCCTGGAGGCTTTCCGGCCCATAGCCGAGCGCCACCAGCAGATGATGCTCTTCCTCAACGTCGACGCCCTCGGCATTGCCGCCGCGGACAAGCCCGGACACCTCGCCACCATCTGCGAGAACATGGGCCTGGCCGGTCGCCGCGTCATCATCGAGCTTGAGCGCCCAGGCCTGAATTCCCAGGAAGTCTACCGCTTCGTGCAGTTCTACCGCGAGCGCGGCTTCAAGCTGTCCATCGACGCCATGGACGGGCTCTCGGCCCCCACCGAGGAACTCTTCACCCTCAAGCCCGACTACATCAAGATCGACCGCGTGGCCTACACCGACGTGGAGGGCAAGGAGTTCAAGCGCGACATGGTGAAAGGCCTGTGCAGCCTGGCCGACAGCATCGGCAGCGTGGTGGTGGCCAAGAACGTGGAGAGCGAGGAGGAGGCCACGCGCCTGCTGGAATGGGGCGTGAACATCCAGCAGGGCTACTGCTACACCAAGGACAAGGACTGCCAGGAGAAGGACCCCATCCGCGCCTTCCTCATCAAGGTCGAGGACATCAACCGCCGCTATCGCGAGCGCACCCAGGCCGCGGTGGCCGACAAACGCAAGCGCTTCGACGACTTTCACAAGATCCTGCGCAAGGTGGGCGGCAAACTGGGGGAGAGCATCCTCCACGACTTCCCGGCCCTGACCGAGCGCTTCGCCAACGCCGAGGAGAGCCTGCTGTGCGTCTACGTGCTCGATGACCACGGCATACAGATCACCCCGCGCGCCTTCAAGAAGAGCCTCGTGGCCGAGACGCCCCTTCTTGGGCCGGAGCGCGGTCGCGGCGAGGACATGAGCATCCGTGACGACGTTCTGCACCTGAAAAGCGGCTTCGACAAGTACGTGTCCCCGCCGTTCATCTCCATCCACGCCCGAGTGCCCGCCTGCACCATCTCCGCGCGCTTCTACAACCGCGAGAACGTGCCCCTCATCCTGTGCCTGGAGTTCCTGATCCAATAAGCCCACCCGGGCAGCAACGCGAAACCGGCCCGGCTTCCCTCATGCGGGGAGGCCGGGCCGGTTCTCGTTGAAAGGCAGGGGCATAAGCCCCCCGGCGTTACTTGTCGGGGGCCGCCTCCGGCCCAAGATTCTGGCCGGAACCATGCCCGGAGCCTTGGCCGGAGTTCTTGGCTGCGTCCTCCAGAACGCGCTTGAGCACGCCCATGCCCAGGCCCACCGCCGTGTCCACCACGCGGTCCGTGTCGCGCACATCCAGCTCGCCGGGCTTGTACATCCGGACAGTGACGATGCCGGGAGTCAACGCCTGGCCGCCACCGGACGCGGACGTGGGCCGCACCGGAATGTCCTTCTGGCCGTAGCCGGTCATGAGGATGGTCAGCAGATGGTTCTGGTCCGTGGACATCTCCACGCTGCACGGGGTGGAGGTGCAGACCTGCACGCCGTCGAGGTACACCGCCGCGCCGCTGGGGTCGGTGCTCACGGGAATCTTCTGGGTGGTGGCGCAACCGCCCAAAAGCGCTGCGCAGAGGGCTCCTGCGGCCAGAATCGCGGAAATGCTGAAGCTGCGGGACATGCGACCTCCTGCGGTCAGTGTTCGTTTGGACTGCCGGTGCACTCTATCGCGCGCGCCGCAGCCGGGCAAGGGCTCAGCCCAGGCCCAGGCATGTTTCCGTAGGCTTCGCGACAACATCCTTCGCCTCCGCCGCCCTCGCTTCCAGCAGCCCCAGCGCCTGGCGCACACTCGCTATGCCCTTGGCCTCCACGAACCGGGCCGTGCGCTGGCACTTCTTGGCGTTGTCACGGTAGTGCGTGAGCACCCGGCCCACCAGATCCAGGGCCTGGCCGGCGTCAAGCCCGGAGGCCAGTTCATCGCCCACGCGCGGCCGGCCTCCCGCGTTGCCGCCAAAGACCACGGTCCAGCCGTTCTTGCGGCCCACCAGGCCGATGTCGCGGACATAGGACTCCCCGCAGCACATGGGGCAGCCGGAAATGCCCACTTTGACCTTGGCGGGCAGGTTCAAGCCGTTGAACATCTCCTCCAGCCTGGCGCCCAGCCCCAGGGAATCCTGCTGGCCATAGCCGCAGGCCGCGTTGCCGGGGCAGGCCTGCACGTAATGCACGCCGTGCTTCACCGCGCGGCCTTCGCCCATACTTAGGGACGCCCACACGTCCGGCACGTCCGCGCCCTTGATGCCCACCAGGGCGATGCGCTGGCCCGAGGTCAGCTTGGCGATGGGGATGTCGTACTTGCGGATAGCCTGGGCCAGGGCCTCCAGCTGGTCCGCCGTGATGACCCCGGACGGCAGGCGCGGCACAATGGCGTACGAATCCTCTCCGCGCTGGGTAATGGCCCCTTTGACCTTGGGCGCGGGATTGTTTCTGGTGATGCTCATGGACGGTGCTCCTTCTATGCGCGGCTTCTGGGCGCGGCTTGCAGGCCTGGGTTGAGGGCGGCCTTGCGGCATCGCCCGGTCAGGGCGACACTGGCACAGGCGGGCGCCCGTCGCCTTGACTCGCGTCAAGTTCGGGCAAAGCCGCACGGATATCTGGCAGCTCCCCATACAGCCAACCCAGCGCCTGCGTCCAGGTCCGCCAGCGCCACCCAACAAACCGGCTACTCCACCACTTTAAATATGACAATATCGTCACACCGTTCATTCGTTTTTGCGTTCCTGACACAATCATACAGCACAAAATTGTAGTGGCGAATCATGATGTCCATTGATTTCATGGCATTATATGGAAACCATACCATTTGGCCCGGCTTTTGCTTTTCTCTTGGCGTCGCACACGAAAACGCATGCATCCTGACAAATGTGTACCGTGTGTCGATTGAAGGTCTCCGCGCCCAGCCCAAGCCCTCACCGCAAGGCTCCTTTCTGGGGTTCGGGCCAGGAGACTACGCAAAAGAGAAGTAATCGTGGACAGGTTTACAATTCTGTAATGGCGTAGCCCGGCCGGGGCGCTAATCCGGACGGGCGCTTCCTGGACCCTGGCAGCAAGGAGGATCCCTCAATGAACGCGGCGGATACTGCATTTGTGCTCATCTGCTCGGCCCTGGTCATGTTCATGACCCCGGGCCTGGCCCTTTTCTATGGCGGCATGGTGCGCAGCAAAAACGTGCTCGGCACCATCATGCACAGCTTCATCCTGCTCGGACTGGTCTCGGTCCTCTGGGCCGTGTGCGGCTACACCCTGTCCTTCGGCCACGACATCGGCGGCATCATCGGCGGCTTTGAGTTCGCCTTCTTGAACGGCGTCGGCATGGACGCCACGGGCGGCCCCGTGGACAACATCCCGCACCTGGCCTTCATGATCTTCCAGTGCATGTTCGCGGTCATCACCCCCGCGCTCATCAGCGGCGCCTTTGCCGAGCGCATGAAGTTCGGCGGGTTCCTGGTGTTCAGCGCCCTGTGGCTGCTTTTGGTCTACGCGCCCATGGCCCACTGGGTCTGGGGCAAGGGCTGGATGGCCGAAATGGGCGCGCTGGACTTCGCTGGCGGCGCAGTGGTGCACATGAGCTCCGCCGCTGCGGCACTGGCCGCGGTCATCGTGCTGGGCAAGCGCAAGGGCCACGGCCACACCCCGTTCATCCCCCACAACCTGCCCATGACCGTGCTTGGCGCGGGCATCCTGTGGTTCGGCTGGTTCGGCTTCAACGCCGGGAGCGCCCTGGCGGCTGACGGGCTGGCGGCCAACGCCTTCGTGACCACGCACATGGCAGCGGCTGCGGCCTCCCTGGCCTGGATCTTCATGGAATGGCGCCATTCCGGCAAGGCCACGACTCTGGGCGCGGCCTCCGGCGCAGTGGCCGGCCTGGTGGCCATCACCCCGGCGGCGGGCTTCGTCACCGTCATGCCGGCCATCCTCATCGGCCTGGGCGGCGGCGTGTTCTGCTTCCTCGGCGTACTGCTCAAGAACAAGTTCGGCTACGACGATGCGCTGGACGTCATCGGCGTGCACGGTGTGGGCGGCACCTGGGGGGCCATCGCCACCGGGCTCTTCGCCAGCATCAACAAAGCCACCGGGCTTTTCTATGGCAATCCATCGCAGCTTTGGATACAGTTGGCCTCAGTGGCTGCCACCTGGGCCTTCTGTTTCGTGGCCAGCCTGATCCTCTTCAAGCTCGTGGACGCCACTGTCGGCCTGCGCGCCAGCCAGGAAGAGGAAGAGCGCGGCCTGGACCTCACGCAGCACAACGAAACCGGCTACCAGGCATAGCCGTTCCCAAGCGAAGAGAAGGAGCCTAATCATGAAAAAAGTAGAAATCATCACCCGCACCTTCAAGCTCGACGACATCAAGGCCGCGCTGGCCGAGATCGGCGTCAAGGGCATGACCGTCAGCGAAGTCAAAGGCTTTGGCCGCCAGGGCGGGCACAAGGAAGTGTACCGCGGCGCCGAATATCAGGTGGACTTCGTGGTCAAGGTCAAGATCGAGGTCGTGGTCGAGGACGCCCGGGTGACCGATGTCATCAACGCCGCCACCAAGGCCGCCCGCACAGGCCAGGTGGGCGACGGCAAGATCTTCGTCATGTCCGTGGACGAAGTGGTGCGCATCCGCACCGGCGAAACCGGGGACGCGGCCGTCTAGCCCGCACCCCACCCAGTCCATGGCCAGGGAAATCGAAAGCGAACACACCGGCCCGGTCCTGCCGCCTTCAGCCATCGCGCTGCGGCAGGGCCGGGCCTCCCTGGCCGAGGCCGCCCGCGCGGGCGACCTCAAAGGCTTCCCGGCAGCGGCCTCCAGCCTCATGGACGCCTATTTCCGCGACCGCCTGGCCGAACTGGCCCAGGAAGCCGCCCCCCCCGATGCTCCTCCCTATGCCCTTGTGGCCGTCGGCGGCTATGGCCGAGGCGAGCTCTGCCCGGCCTCGGACGTGGACGTGCTGGTGCTCTACGAGGGCGCAGTGCCGCAAAGCGCCGAGGAGCTTTCGCGCGGGCTGTTCCATCCGCTCTGGGACATCGGCCTCGACCTGGGCCACGGCGTGCGCGCCCTCCCCGACGGGCTTGCCCTGGCCCGGGAGGACACCCAAGTCCTGACCTCGCTCTTGGACATCCGGCTCATCGCCGGGTCCGAGGCGGTGCTTGCGCGCTTCCGACAGGAATTTTCGCAAAAGGTGCTGGCCCAGGCGGCAGAGCCTTTCGGCCAGTGGGTGCTGGCGCACAACGCCCAGCGCCGCGCCGAGTACGGAGACTCCTCGGGCCTGCTTGAACCAGAATTGAAAAACGGCCTGGGCGGCCTGCGCGACGTGCACCAGATCCACTGGCTGCTCGGCCTGCGCCCCACCGTGGCCCGGCCCTTCACCCCGGGCGACCGCGAGCTGCTCGAGGCCGACTACGCCTTTGTGCTGGCCGCGCGCACGGCCCTGCACCTGGCAGCAAAGCGCAAGACCGACCGCCTGTCGTTTGACTACCAGCCCCAGGTGGCCCGCGCCCTGGGCTTTGCCGGAGCAGACCCCGCGCCCGATCACGCCCCTGATCATGCCGGAGACCCTTCAGAAGAGGGCGAGGCCGCCTACTCCGAAGCGACCGGCTCCGAAGCAACCGGGGCCTACGCCACGGGCCTTGCGGTGGAGGCCTTCCTCTCGCGCCTGCACCAGAGCATGACGCGCATCCGGGCCATGCGCCAAGCCTGCTGGCTGGAGGCCTTCCCGCCCGCGCAGCACACCCCGGCCCTGCCTCCCAGCGCGCCGGACGGCATCATCGACAGCCCCACAGGCGTGGCCTTTGCCCCCGGGCCGGACCCCACACCGGAGCTTATCCTGGCCCTGTACGTCGCTGCGGCCCAGGCCTCCCGGCCCGTGGCCTGGTCCGCCCTGCGCGCCACGCGCCTGGCCCTGGCCGACGAGCACAAGCGCGCCGCCTTCGCCAGCCTCCCCGGCGCACTGGACGCGCTCAGCGCCATCTTTCGCGTCTGCGGCCGCGACGCCGAGAGCTCGCCGCTCTCGCTGATCTCCGGCAAGCCCAAGCCCGCCAGCGGCCTGGTGCGCGCGCTCAAGGGCTTCTTCGCCCCGGCCAAGGTCCCCGGCGAGGCCCCGGAACCACCGCCGCTGCCCACCACGCCGACCCTGTCCACCGCGCTGCAATCCATGCTCGACACGGGCCTCCTCGCCGCCCTGGTGCCGGAATTCGGGCCGGTGGAGCACCTGGTGCAGTTCGACGATTTCCACATCCACCCCGTGGGCAAGCACACCCTTGAGGTGGTGCGCGCCCTGGCGGCCATGCCCGACCCCGAGCTCAACGGCGGCGACGCCTGGCTGGCCGACCGCGCGCGCGCCCTCCCGCATTTCGAGCGCCTGCTGCTGGCGGGCTTCACCCACGACCTGGCCAAGCCCGACCGCGACCATTCCGGCACCGGAGCGCGCCTGGCCTCAGACATCCTGCGCCGCCTGGGCGCGGACAAGGACACCATCGCCGACGTGGCCTTCCTGGTGCGCGAACATCTGCTCATCCCCAAGACCGCCACCCGCCGCGACCTGGCCGACGAATCCGTGGCCGCGCGGCTGGCCGAGGTCTGCGGCACCCCGGAACGCCTGGACATGCTGCACCTGCTGGCCGTGGCCGACTCCAGCTCCACCGGCCCGCGCGCCTGGAACCCCTGGACCGCGTCCCTGTTCACCGAGCTGACCTTGAAGGCCCGGCATCTCTTGACCAGCGGCCCCCTGGCCGAGCCCCGCGCCGTTGAGAAAAGCCGCAAGACCCGCGAAGCCGCCCTGGAGCTCGCCGCAAAGCCCTTTGCCGGGGCCCCTGCCCTGGGCCGCGACTACGCCGAGGCCTGCCTGGAGCGCATGCCCGCGCGCGCCACCATGGTGCTCGACGCGCCCACCCTGGCGCGCCACATGGAGCTGGCCCGGCGCTTCCGCGCCAGCCTCGACGAGGACCTGGTGCGCAAGCCCTCGAACAAGGCGGGCATCGGCGTGGTGGAGATCGAGGCCGTGCCCCTGGCCGGAGCCAAGGCCTTCCAGGTCAGCATGGCGGCCCTGAACCAGCCTGGGCTGTTCGCGGTCATGGCCGGGGTGCTGGCCCTGCACGACCTGAACATCCTCTCGGCCGAGGTGCTCACCTGGACCGGTCTGCCGCCAGGTGACAGCAACGGGGGCAGCATGGCGCTGGACATGTTCGTGGTGCAGGAGCCCGCAGAGGGCCTGTACCTGGACGACCTCTGGCAGCGCATCCGCCGCGCCGTGAGCTACGCGCTCCTGGGCAAGCTGGAGCTGGAGTACCGCCTGGAGCAGAAGCGCACCTCGCCGCTGACCCAGCCCTCGCGCGCGCCCAAGGCCCGG